>Ga0209960_1000404_pt1 | contig 96607 bp, 97 predicted proteins | sample ThiBiot_500_plan_2_FD_183947 | JGI IMG/M metagenome (GOLD analysis project Ga0209960, IMG submission 183947) | Wastewater bioreactor microbial communities from Cape Town, South Africa - Thiocy_expt_500_plan (SPAdes) | ecosystem: Engineered > Bioreactor > Thiocyanate-remediating >... | reverse complement strand
TGAGTGAGCGACAACAGACAAGGTCTTTTTTCTTCGAGCACTATGGGTGGAGTGAAAAAAAAGTCAACAAACGAGTAGAACAAGAAGAAAAATCAGTAAGACAAACAGAATAAAAGAAAGTCAGTCTCAAAGCGCACGCACACGCACACACATTCATCTCTGCAACTCACAGGAAAACGACGATGAAGTAGTCTGATGATGATGATCGACGACACAACTGTTACTGCAAACTGGATGTTGTTGTGTGATCGGAAGGAGAAGAGAAGAGAGTTTTTTTTTCGTCGTTTTCTACCGCTCTTGGACTTTTTTTTCTGCTGTTTTTATTTCATCTATTCGTGTACGCGTATGTTTGTGTCCGCCTCTGCCTATATGAATATTTGTGCAACCATAAAAAAATACCTGGTGAACAAAAGAAAAAAAAATACGTATATTTATTATACAATCTTAACTATTGTTGAGTTTCAATTTTGCATTTTCATTTAACCATTCGTTTGAATATTGAAAAGAAAAAGAAACTAAGTCGAATTCGAAGTTTTTTCGAATAAAAATCAAAATCTTTTTGATCATATCATCGTTTATACTTCATTGAGAAATGTCTTACACGTGTGTCAAAAAATGAAACAAAAATGCAAGAGAACAGAAACGAAAACGATACAAATATCTATCTGCACTCGAAGTGATTATGCGTGGTTGGATTGTCACGAACAAACTGCAAACCTTTTTTTTCTTTAACTTAGCACATCTTCCTCTATTTATGCAGTTACCTTCCTACGTACACGTACATACACTTTCTTCTCTTTTTTTGTTCACACTTCGGTGCGTGAACAATAATAATACTATTAACAAAACGTCAACTGATCTTTTTTTTCTTTGCAAACGATAAAGGTTAGGTTTCTGCTTACATGTGGAATGTCACAAGTACTGGAAAGGTAGTATTTTTCTTTTTATTTTAATATAATCAATCCAAATAAAAAAGACAGAGAGAGAGAGAGAAAGATTTTTTCCTTCATTGTTGTCATGACAATCATTTGAGTCGATCGAATGAGTTTTATATCATCGAAACAACAGGAGTTTTATTTTCAATTCACGCTCATTGAAACGATACAAAAAAATTGTTAGCTTCTTTTTTCGTTCAGAAAAGCAAATATTTTCCTAACAATGCTAAATCAGTGACATCTATAAAACAATAGGAGTTACACATATTTTTATTGTGTTTGTAATTTTTCTGAATAAAACTCATGTTTTGTTTTTTCTTGTCGTCGAAAAAAAACGAAAGGATCATTTTTATTGAAATAGATTTTAGCGACAAATAGCCTTGAATCGATCAGCACATATGCGCACATGCTACTGCGCTTATACGAACTCACTGTATACATTTTGACCGAATCGAAAAGAAAAGAAACGATAGGGAGAGGCGAATCGAAGTAAAACATGGCTGTTGACATTTTTTGTCGTTATGATTGTTAAAATTCAACACTTGAAAAAAAACTAAGTCAACGTTTTTTTTTTCTTTTTTCGTCGATGCATAAACTCTTTCGTGATTAGTTTCATTTATTTTCAGATCTATTTTTTCTCTCTTTTGATCGTAGAAATATCTATGTATGTACATGATTACTATGGAACAGTGTTTGATTCTTGTCTCTAAATGTTACGTATTATGTTCATTGTCTTCTATTTTCTTTTATCGAATCTCTTCATCATAAATCAATGGTCGAACCAGATAACAACGGTAACTTAAACATTTGTTTGTTTGTTGAATAAACTTATTGATTTCGTTTTCGTTTCAAGATTTTTTCAAAGAAACCGATCTCGAAGATACGGTTCGCAATCTACGAGAAGAAAATGCGAAACTTTTACAAATACTTCGATCTCGTAAATAATTTTTAGCTTTTTTTGTTCTTTTATTTCATTTCGATTTGTTTGTTTGTTTTTCCTCAGAAGGACTTCTTCCAAATCCAGCGCCGAATCTTACAACAGCTGAGCCAACTAATATCACATTTGATCATTCCGATTTAACCATAACTAGTAATTCAACAAACACAACAAATCAAACCACACATCAACATATAACAAATCATGGTCAAACAAATCAACAGAATTTTACTGAACAAAATATTCACGGAAATCAATCGAATCTAACGCCCAATTTCAATACAGTTATTCAATCGACAAATCAACCATTTGTACAGAATAATTCAAATACACTCGTACAAAATAATACCAATCTGATTCAACCAATCAATTTAGTCAATTTCAATAATGTTAGCTTAGATTCAATACAATCATTTTTTGCATCACAGAATAATGTTGTCTATTTGCCCAATTCGACAACACCATCATCAACAACAACAACGACAACGGCGGCAACTACGACAATGTCGACAACAGCGGCAGCAGAACCAACCACGAATTCGAGTGCAAAAGAATTGCGACCATCGAATATTCCTAGTCTTTTAAATCCATCACCGATTGATCATCAAGTATCAATTCGACCGAAACCATCACTATTACATCCGAATCAAGAATTAGTACCTGTTATACCGAAAATGAAAGCTGAACATTATGAAAGTATAACACGACAATATTCATCAACGAATAATGAGTCACTAAATAATCTTGATAATGATTCCAATGATCCCAAACAAAAATATCCAAGACCAATACGTCCTAAACCATCATCGAGAGGACATTCTCTGCAAACATATAAACCTGCTGTTGTCAATGAATCGAAATCAACCTCATTTGTTAGCAATAATAGTTCACCAACAGTATCACTGTTTTCTTCGCCATCCTATTCATCATCACCATCAACAACAACAACAACAACAAACTACGTATCTCAATCGTCAATTGAGATTTCCACAGATCAACATCCACATTTAATTCATTCGAAATCCTTAGATCTCTCTGTTCCTCCATCAACAACCAGTAAAAAACCTACGAAAAAAGATCGACCACGGCCAACAAAAAAGTCGACAACATCCAATAATCTTATTCTTCCATCGAACAATCAAACACGTGTTCCCATAGCTCCTAACCATCTCGGTCGACCGTTAGCACCGGCTCCATCGAATATTCAACGTTCTGTAACATCGAATAATCCGATAACAAAACGTACGACCAAAAAGCCGGTGAAACGTTCATCGAAACCGACACTTGTTCAGTCATATAGTGAAAATATTCTTCAACAAACATCATCGTCGCCAACGAACAGTTCGTTTGCTGAATCAATCTCAGGTTTTCTCGAAAATTTCGATCAAGAATTGATCGCCTCGAATTTTCTCTCACAAACATCAACAACGAATATTCATATCGAAGAAACTCAATCGATCATCTCATCGAACACGAATTTTATCGAACAAAATCATGAACAATTTCAATTCAATCCTCAATCAGAAAATCTTCTTTCTCAACAGCAGGATTTCAATGCTGAACAGGAACAAATAACATCATTTATGAGCGAAGAAGATATGCAACTTGTCGAAATGAATTTCGATGAAAATACGTTTCTTAAACAATTCGATTTAGATGATCCGAATATTAAATTAAATACAAATGCAGAACAAAATCTTTTCGCACATATTCTTACGAACAATAACAATAACAATAATACGAATACAAATAATAACGAATCAATTCAAACACAACAAGCAGCATTAAATCAAAATTCCTTGCTTTCACTTGCAGCTTCAGGTCCACCGCCTGTTTATCCAGGTTCATCATTGATTAATAACAATGTTTTCACAACTGTTGTGCCACTTGGTTCACAACGAGAACGTGCAAGTTCATCGATGATAACCATTGTAAATAATTCCACACGTTTACTACCTGAAGAAGGTGTTCAATTGACTGCGCGACATATCGAACCCAGTCAAGTAGCAACGTATGAATCAGCTAAATATCAAGATATTCTCGATGATTTAGTCATGGTTACCGATCAGGAAGTGTTGAGACACGTTCAAGTAACAGCTGGAAATGATACAACAGATGTTTTAACAACGGATTTTTCACTTGCTTTGCTCGAAGCAACGAATGAAATTATGAAAAATGCAAATATTCAAATTGCCGATGAGAATTCAGCAGCAGCAGCAGCAGCTTTTCAAGATTTACAATATTTCTTGCCTCTTGAACAAGAACAAATAGTACAACAAGAGCAAGAACAACCACCACCACCACAAGCACAAATCGAAACAGAGAATCCATCCGATGAAAATATTCTTCATCATAAAAAACAACCGATTGTCATCTTAGAAAAACTCGAATCACAAATTTTAGCATCAGTTGGTATTCATCGAGAAAGTTCCGATGAAAATCTAAGTCAAACATCTATCACCGATCTTTCATCGATCCTACAATTTCAATCGATTCAATCGCCTATTCAACATCAAACATCAACAACAGTCGATTTAATAACACCTAGTCGACCAACAACAACTGTTCCATCGAAATCACCTGTTCAACAAATTGATTATGATTCACTTCTTCCACCTTTAGAAACAAATCAATCAGATACACAAATCTCGTCATCGAATCATGAACAATCAACCAAACCACCGTGTATTCTATTCGAACCGATTTCATCGTCGTCGAATCCATCATCACCACGCAATGAAATGATCATTGATTCGGGTCGTGTCGATGATATTAGTATGGAACGAACGGATGATAATCTTGTTAATGATAATGATCTCGAAGAGTTACTGAACGATCCCAAAGATAAACCATATGAAATCATTGAAAATCAAGGACAAACATTGATTCAAAATCATGTGCATGTCGATGATGTCGATCAATTAATTGATCAAATCGAAACAACAGATACGAATTCGAAACGAACGGATCTACTTGAACATACATTTTCTCGATATCAAGAAAAATATCATCTCAATCAACAACGTCAACAAGAAGTCATGGAATCGAATGCTGACGAACAGTTTCTAACAGTTCCGCCAGTCAAACTAAAATTAAATACGATTTATGTAAATACATCTTCGAAAAAGAACAAACGAAGAAAATCGATTTCACCATTGACATCTCCAAATCAACAAATCGATGAGCATTCACAATCTCCTGTGCCTATTCTTGATGTGCCATTGCCACGACCACCCGAACCCATTGAACCTCCACCACCTGTGGATCGTCCACCATTAAAGATTAAAATTCGCACGAAATTACCTCCTCCACCACCAGCACCGGTTCCATCTCCACCACGTATTTCTTCTAAAGAAAAAACTCCGAATAAGAAAACTCAGAAGACGAAAAAGAAAAAAATCCAACATCCAAATCAACAACAGAAAAAAACGAAAACTACGAGCGAACAAATCGATACTGAATATGCTGGTCTCACGCGTTTCGAACGACCATTAGCTCAAATGTATCGTCAACAATCACCTCCAACACCCGATGATCTCCTTCCTAAAGACGAAAAAACCAATTCGCCTATTCTCCTATCAGTATCATCACATCCACCATCATCATCGTCTTGTCAAAATGAACCTCAACCATCAACAACACTTCATTCAGGTTTTATTATCGATGAACAAACTCCACCATCGAGTATAACATCCATCGAACATAAACAAAGTCCACCACCATTGTTAAATCAAACAACAAACGAACAATTAAGACAAAATCATTCACATTTATTTAATTATGACAATGCAAATCATCAGAATAATAATACATTTATAACTCCTCCACCTGAAACAGAAATAATTCATCAGAAAACGAATTCCTATGAAACTTATTGTACATACACAGTTAACAGTCCAGAAAAGAGAAAACATCATCATCACCATCAACAACAACAACAACAACAACAACAACGAAAATTGAGTGTTGCAAGTAGTTCAAGTAGTAAATCAATACCAAATATTGATTATTCACTTGATACACAAGCTCTCGAACCGGTTTCACCAACACCAATCTCAACTGCATCATCAAAATCGAAACATTCACATAGTTCAACATCATCAGTAGATCACAACGATGTCGTGCCATTATATTACGATCAACCACCTAAACAATTGAAAGATCATCAATCAAGAAAGTCCACATCCTCTTCATCGTCATCATCATCACATCGTTCATCGAGACCAGCATCGACGTCATCGACATCAACAATGGCAACAACAACAACAGCAGCAGCAGCTTGTGCATCACAAGCGTATTCTCAATCACGTTCACTCTCCAATCATAACTATCGAACTGGTCAAGAAAATCCACTAATTCCACCCATATTACCTCCACAACATCCATCAATGCATCTCGATCCATACAGTCAAGCTTACCACCATCATCATCATCATAATCCTTTTGTTCCTCCAACAGGAAATCCAGCTCCATTTTTTAATTTTCCATTTTCACATCCATTTTTAAATCCTCATTCAACCCCGAATCCTTCGCATTTTCATCATCCATCCATGAAATATCATCATCATCATCATCCTTCTGCTGCTGCTGCGCCTCCTCCTCCTCCTATTCATGGACATCCTCATTCTCATCATCATCATCATTCATATCCAACACATCAACAACAATATCCTTATCATTCACATTTACAACGACAACAATCCTACAACAATTCCAATTATATGTGTAAGTCAAATTCAATAAACTCGTTTCGTTTCTTTCAAAATCGTTTTCTTTTTTTTATTATTGAATTTCAGCTTCTCGTGATCATCATTCATTTGATAGATAGCATCTTTAAATTTCCGTTTGTTTTCAAAACATACATGCAAATTATCGATTCAAACAGATATTTATTAGTTTAAAACAATTCCAGTGACTTTTTGTTGATATACAATATACAAATTAATAATGAATCAACATTCTGTTTTGTCAATTATTTCGATGGATACTTTTGTTCAGAAAACATAGACAATTACACTTCAGATTGTTGTATCTATCGTATTCTTCTCGTTTCGTGTAATATAACTATTGAGGAGTGAAAAATCTCTGTTAATACCTTTGTATTACGTCTTTTCTTAATACTTGATTCAAAAGAAAGTATTTTTTTTGTTCGTGTTTTTCATTTTCTTGACAATATACGTGTGCTTAAATTCAATTTGTTTTTTTTTGTATGATTAAGATATTCAATCTAGTTCGAACACAAACACATCCACACGTTTATAAATGTGAAACCAAAGTATTTCTGATCTCTTTTTCTTTCTTCAACATGTATTAATCTCTTTGATCATAAATAATTTTTTTAGTCTCATTTAAAATCAAAGAGCTTTGTGTGCTAGTCTCCCTTCTTTGCTTTTTTCTCTCTCTTGTTTCTATTCAATGTCTTGACTAATACAGATCTTGTTTTTGTTCAAATGTGTCCTACAGTGCCTCGTATTGATTGTGCTACCAGATCAACTCGTTTTTTTCTGTTTGTTTGTTTGTTTTCTTGTTGCCAAAATGAACGACGAATCTCAGTACATGTGCATTGATGCGTACCAATGACGTTAATGACGGTATATATATATATAAATATGTATAACAATGTAACTTCCGAAAACAAAAACGAGTTTGTCAATCTGCTCTCCTTCTTATCTTTGTACAAAAGAATATTGTTTTCTTTTTTTTCGGAAAAAAAACACTAAAAATTGTTTTTTTCTTTTCTTATAATCTCTTGCCCTGTGTGAGTTTTTTTTCTCTATTCAAAAATTGTTCACTTCACATCATTTTTTTGTTTGTTCAATGTGTGCGCGCATGTGTGCCAAGCCGTTCGGCTCAAAAATAAAAAAAAATCTCAATTTTGGACAAATCAATATTGATAAGATAAAAAAATTCATTTGTTGTTAATTAAGACAGTCGTTCATCAGCGACATCTTTTCATGGCTGTTGTTTGAAAAAGATTTGAGAGAAAAAAACAAAGCTTAGACTTTTTTCTTATCGAAATTCGAAAAAATTCTCGAGATAAAATTGATTTTCAAGCGAAATAATTCGAGTTAATGGAGGAGGTTGTTTTGGCTCCAAATAAAAGATGGCTAGACAAATGCGTTACTTTGAAAAAAGACAAGTAACTCTTCGGGAGTACTCATTCAGATTATTCACTCGCCATTGAAAACAGAACAATGTCAACTACTGAAACTTCTGCTATATCATCAACTTCGTTGCCAGTTCGTTGTCTAGTTTTCATTTACTTTTTTATGAAATTCTTATTTCTAGGAACGTTCACTATCGGCTCCTATTCGACCACGAGGTATCTATCCATCTGACATGCATGAAAAAAAACAAAATACATATTCCTTATTCTTAGTGTTTCATATTGTTTCTCCTTTGACGGGCTCGAAAGCAACGATAATCACAACAGATACGACTTCATCGCCTAATCATGCGCCAGTTCTCATTCAAGCAGCTCAACGAATTGTACAACAATAGACTTTCTTTCAAATTTATTTTTTTCTATCATTGCTTCGATCTAGAATCGTCCTGTGCTGAGTCAAAATTCGAATTCACGTAAACGTGTCTATCCATTTGCTCAAGAAACCGATGCAAATACATAGTAAAACAACAAGAAAAAAGAGATTTATTAAAATATCTCCCATATTTCTAGTCTATCGACATTAGCTGCGCACCGGCATCGTGAACGTTTATCGAAAGGTTTACGATATTTTTCCAAGAAAGTTTGTAATAAAGTTCAAGAGAAAAAAATCACTTCATACAATGAAGTTGCTACGGAACTTGTCGCCGAATATACTCACGAAGAAAAACGAAGTCAACAATTGCCCGAAAACGAACTCGTAATTGACAACTAAAGCCGATTCGTTCGAAAATTTTGTGCTGTTGTTTTTCTTTTGAAGGCTTACGAACAAAAGAATATTCGTCGAAGAGTTTATGACGCTATTAATGTTCTTCTTGCTATGAATATTATTGTTAAAGATAAAAAAGATATCCGTTGGGTTGGTTTTCCTGTTAATGCACTTTTTGAATGCGAACTTATCGAGGTAAATCATTGAATTTAAGAAATAGTTGATTGATTTCTTCGAATAGAAAAAAATTATCGAAATCAAAGAAACAATTAGAGAAAAAGTTCGTCTCGTCGAAGAAGCACTTTTAAAAGTAAATTTCGATATGAGTACGCAAAAAAAATTGATGATCTCTTTCGGTTTCGTAGCAAATTGCTCTCAGAAATCTGATCCGTCGAAACGAACAACGTCGAAATATATTTTCAATAAATAACATGTGTTCAATACCTTTCTTTGCATTCGAAACGTCGAATGGTGCTGCAGTTGAAACATCATTTTCTCGAGATGGGTAAAGAAATCCAATTGAATAACAACCAAAAAAAATAGAAAAACATTTTCGATTTCATTTAGTCGAAATACGGTTTTAACATTCGATCGTCGAGTTAATATAAAAAATGAAACCGAATGTTTACATAAGATCGGTTTGTCAAAGCAATTGCAAGGTGGAATCAAATCTCAACAAGAACTTGAGCAAATACGTTCACTTGTACCTGAAACATTCCAAGATTTTGTCACTCGTACGAAGATAACTGAATTGAAGACTTTATTCAATAAGTTTTTTGTTTTTTCTTTAGAAATGGCCATGTCTGGTTCGTTGAAAACTCTATTCGAAAGTCGAACTTCAACAGCAAAATCAACATCTTCAACAAATCTTCCGCCCGTTTGTTTCAAAATTGAAGGTAAACACCTGTTCAATTGAACAATAATAACTTTTTCGATTGAATTTCAGATGACAATCAAGAAGTTGATGATGAAGACTTCGATGATGATGATGACGATGTTCTTTCGCCATCGTCCGATGAAGAAGAATCAACTCAACGATCATAAAAGTATTTATTGATAAAATTTCTAGACAAACACACGAAACATCCATGATATGTATATAGAAAAACAAACAAACAAAAAAGATCGAAAATTCTTTTCTTGTTCTCGTTTGTATTTGGTAGATTAATAAATAAATTATTTCATTTTTTTGTTTTTAAATAAGAATAATGAAGAAAATAATCGATATGTTTAATAATAAAGATTTCGATGTGCATGAACAAGATGATTTCATAGACAAATGTGCTAATGAAGATAAAGATGAGGAACCATGAAGAACATTTCGTTCTAAAGAAAAATTCAAAATGATTAAAAGAAAAAAGGAGAAAAACGTAGAATTCTACCGAATTCTTCGAGTAAAACCGGAATATAGGATTCCCAGAAAGCACAATACTGAGCACGATGAGCAATTCCTGTTGATTTATTGCCAAAATCGAGTATGATATGTTCACGTTTTGGATATGTATAAAGTGGCCAATCGAGATGATGATCTTCATTTGATAAACCATTTGGATTTCTACAGACAAAGAAAAATCAGTTTTCTTTTTACAGATTCTTTTTGAAAATAGTTTACCCATATTTCGAAAAATTTGCCCAATAACTCATCATTCGTTTTGATAGTAGAATTTCTTCGTATTTATAAAATTTTCCATCCGTCGAATTTAAAGGTTCACCGAAAACAAATACAATTTCATCGCTTAAAAATAAAACAAAAAACGAATATAAGAATCTATTTCAACGAGAAATTCACTTGTCCTACCCATGCATAACGCCTGTCCACGTATGCCAATCGCTCGTCGAAGGTCGAGCAATGAAATGATAGAAAAATACCGAAAGATTTTGTCTAGCAAATGCATTGGCTACTGAGACTGTCGGACAAGTAAAATGTGCATCACCAATTGCATGACTGAGAATAACAGCATTCTGAATATTATTCGACCAATCTGACCAATCGGTATATTTATGAATTAAAGATTCAAGAACAATACGTGGAGTTTTATATGGATATGAGGGTATGTATGTGTAATAAAGTTCAAGATGTTTGAGAAATGTTGCATAATTAACATCTGGCATAGCATTGCCCGGCGTTTTATCATTACCTTGAGCGTAAACAAGAAAATACGAACCTTCATCACGATTGGCACCTAATAAAATCGGACATTGTTTAAAATTGCCTGTTTTTAACATTGCGACAGGATTATTCGGCAGAAAAACTCCATCAATAACTGGCATTAAAAAGAAAAACATGGGTCCACCATCTTGAATCGTATATTCAGCATTAGATATGTACGCATAATGATTACTATCGAGTATTGGATAGTTCAATGCACATTCGAACATTGTATTTATATTAATAACTTTAGCACCTCGTTTACAAACTTCAGGAATCTTCGTATGTTCGTGTTGATATTGTTCATCGGCTAAACGTTTCGTTACAAGTGAATAGAATTCATAGAGATATTTATATGAACGTCGACGTGCTTCTTGTGCTGTTAAATACGCCCAATGACATGTTGGTCCGCCACTTTGTAGTATAGCATTTGTAAATAATGATCGACTACGTGGAGATAACAAATGAAAACCAACCGAAACAGCACCTGCTGATTCGCCGAATAGTGTTATTCGCTGACTATCACCACCGAAATAAACAATATTTCGATGAATCCATTCGAGAGCAAGGATTTGATCATGTAGACCTTGATTACCTAGAAAGAACAAATTGTTTTCAAATTCGAATAAAACTGAAAATCTAACCGGGTGCATCAGCTTGATCAAGAAATAGAAATCCGAAACTTTGCAAACGATATTGCATTGAAACGACAATAACATCATTGGTTGCAGCTAGAATTTGTCCATCATAAATATCCAACGTACTCGAGCCAGTTACAAATGCGCCACCGTAAATCCAAACAAGTACAGCTAAAGGTTTCGATTGAATATGATTGACTGGCGTCCAAATATTTAAATACAAACAATCTTCACTACAATTCGTATTTGGTGACCAAATTTTTTCCGCTGACAGATTGTAAATAATCTGTTCGGTTTGCCAACATGTTGGCGGTAGTTGTGTTGCGTTTAAAATGTCAGACCGTGGTTCGATACGTTCAGGTGCTTTGAAACGACGTGTACCGATTGGTGGTTTAGCAAAAGGAATGCCTAACCAACTACGAACATGATGAAGACGAGAAGAATCACCCGTTCGAAAATATGAATCAAAACCACGAACACGACCGGAATCTGTCAAACGAATAAGTGGATCGGATGATATTGAATAAGTAAAAGATAATTTCCGAAGAAATATTAGCAAAATAATGATTAATCGAATAAATCTGATCATTTTCAATTGATTTGATTAATACGAACATAGTATTAGTTGACATTTGTGATCTTATTTGAAAATAGATCATAGAAAAATAATTGCATTCTGTTCGAAAGCAAAAAACAAAATAAGACTAAATATCTATTAAAAATTTAAAAAAGAAAAGAAAGAAAACTTGAAAGAGCTGTCTAGAATTTTATTTTAATCAATGATGACATTTGAATTCAAAAAGAAACCGAGTCACGCTTTGTTTTGTTCTTCACTGGAATCTTATTATGAAAATTACTCATGATGATAAATCTTTCACTTAAAATCGAGGGATTCGACTAACGATAGAAGAAGAACAGAGCACAACAGAAAATCTAAAGAATTATTCTTGTGAAAACAATTCAAATAGAGAAGTTTCTGTGTTCAAATTACTGTAAGAAAGTAGTCGAGAAGAGTTAACAGACAGATTCAATGTTACAATCGGTACCGATAATACGGACCTCGGCAAGAAAGAAAAAGAGAACGAACGACAGAATCAGATTTAATAAGAGTGCCTCTTCCCGATAATCGTAACGAGAGACCTCAATTCTTCTTTTTTTCATCTTCTTTTTTCAGCATTCATAGTTATTCTCAATTAAGCATCACAACATTCACATTTATCATCATATGAGATTATTTCAAAAGTTATTTATTCTATAGAATTTTGAAATTCACCAGTCATGATTAGTCTTCTATCTTAACGATCGAATAAACCAGTATATGTAGTTAGTTTTTTTTCTTCTCTTTCTACACAAATTAGATAATTATTGATCATTGCACAAACATATTTCCTGTTTGTTGACAAGTTTGACATTCGAAAAGACAAGACAAATCTAAATCAATGTGTAAATCAAAATCATACAAATCGATTTACTCTTCCAACAAGAAAATCATCTATATGTTTCAATTATTGTCATCGTTTCCGCAAATGTAGATTTCTTTCTTTTGTTGTTGTTGTTGTTCTTGATTTTTTAAGCTTAAGCATGTTAATCGTCGTGATTTAATGTTCACTATTCACAAGAGAAACAATTCACGAATACAACATCGTTCGATGTGCGTTTATGCAAATTGAATTTCATCGAATGTTAATGGAGGAAAAAAAGCAGAAGACAAAGAGAAACGAACAAAACTTATTTTTAAAATATTTTTGTTACCAATGAAACTTACAACTAAAGTGTACGTTTTGTTCTTTTTTTTTCACAGCAATACCAAACAAAAAACAAAGAAAATAAAGGATGTCGAAATATTTTGCTTTTATCGAAATCAATCAATGTTAAACATGTCGATATAAAAATCAAACAAAAATGAAGAATTCAACAGATAATCATGTTTTTCAAACCAATCTTTTACAAGCTTTACAGAAAAATAAACTTATTCAAGACAAATTAACCGAATGTCAACAAACATATTACGTTCAATTGTTAAAAGACATGCAAACATATAATGTCAAAGAAAAATATAATAAAAATTTATTATATTCATGGAAACGAGAAAATTATATTCGACAATTACGAAAGAATTTAGAGGAATACAAACAAAAACATATGGGCAAAACCGATGCTTTCTATGAATATCAACGAAAGAAATTAGATAATCTCGTTAGTGGTCAGCAAAGTGTACCTATACCACCGAGTGAAGAAGAACGTCGATTGAATATTCATGTTAAATATAATCGATTTCTACGACAAAATCCTATTCAATCAGCAAATTTGCCCAATGTCAATAAGAAAAAAAATGACAATGAGGGTGATGATGACGAAGAAGAAGAAGATAAAGAAAATCACGAAGAGAAAACAGCTCGAGATTTAGAAGAAACATGGAGACATATTCATGCACAATCAGCTGTTCATGCACGAGCTAAATCGAATAGTTTCCTGCCGAATATTCGTCGATCATTAACACGAAATGAAAATCGACGAAAGAAATCTTCAGCAAAAATCTCCAGTTCAGCTCGAATACTACAACCACAACGATCGAGTTTATCACCAGTTCGAACTTCGAACATATTGATTTCATCGACGAATGAAATTCAACAAAGTTCAACATTGAAAACATCATCAAATCAATTCGAATTATCAGAAACTATGGACTCGGTGGCATCATTGGCTGATGACATTCTAGATAATCATACACATGGTGATTTGATTTCAATACGAAGCGTACGTCGACCACGACGAAATCCAGCGGAATTAAATCTTCTATTTGAAACACGCAAACGTATCTATCAAATCAATAAAAGTGCATTAGAAACTCAGTTAAATGAAAGAAAAACTCGACTGCAACCACATTTTCAATTCGAACGATTGAAACCGAATGATTCAGTTGGTGGTGTTGTGGAGAATATTATCGAAAATATTCAAAAACAAACCGAACAAATCAATCAACCAGACAGAATTATTACTTAACAATAAGATTTCATTTTGGTTCTTTTCTTTTTCAAATAAATATTTTCTTTTCGAATCTATTTCTGATGTAATGTCATTGTGAAGTTATTTTTAATTTTCGCACTTTTTATTGATTGTACTGAAAGAACAACAAGTTATATTTGTATGTTAAATAGAAAAGATGCATGAATATTCATGCCAATCCATTTATTTGCTCGAATCCCCAATTGTTTTGCATGTTGTTCGTTTTCTACTTGTTTTTCAGTGTAATGTTTTAAAATAAAATGATTATTTTTTGCACTTTCAATAATATCTTCGATTGAATGATCATAAGACACGCCACATAGTTTCTCTCCAGTTGTTTGATCAACTATAAAACCAGCCTGTGAACCAGCTTTGTACATATTCGGATGCATAGCTGTTAGAAAAAGCCAATTATTATCAGTTTTTTTTAATATTCGATAGGTAGTTCGAAAAAATCGATCTAATGATTGAATATGTTCAATAACAAGTGTACTAATAACAGCATCAACAGATGAATCATTAATTGTTAGTTCAGTATTTTCGTTAAGATCATGTACAATCCATGTTATTGGTGATATTGGCAAAGTTTTACATTGTTCAATACGTTCTTGAGCTTTAGACATCATACAAATGGATGCATCCACAGCGATCTTAAAACAAAGAATATTATATTTCACAAGTTTTTTGTGTTATTAACTTGATCAAATAAATTTTTACGCATTAGTAGACTAATTGCAAAGAGTATGTGGAAGATATTTTCAAATGCACAGAAAAAAATATGTATAAAGCAAAAACAACTCAAGTATATTACGTCTATTGATCAATGACGACATTGGTAAGTACTCAATGTTCTTATTCAAATGTTTTCTATAGAAGAAACATAGAAATTTAACTATTTTCTATTCGATATTTCTACACATCACCTCCTCAATCCTTTCTTGTGTAACTAATCAGTGCGTAGACAGACGATGCGTGAGCGGAGAAAAAGGAATGCGTTTGCTGAACTGAATTATTTATCTATAAAAATAGTTTCATCTAATATTTCTTTCAATGGAAGCTATCATATTCTCAAAGAACAAAGAACTCATTTCTCACACTATACTCTGTGTAATTTTGTGTCTACGCCAGTCATATTCACAAGTAACGCTCGTCACTGAAACTCGCTTAGTCCTCTACTGAATAAATACTCTTCGAGATAGTACTGTATTTCTACCAACAGTTATTGACAAACTTCATGAAATCCTTAACATCGTTTAGCTCTCAGTATCACAAAATTGGCAACTGTTGATCATCTCAAATTTTCCGCAAAGAAATTTCCTTTCGTCAAATCTTATAAAAATAAGTTTGTATGCTCTTTTAACCCTGGCACAAGCAAACAAGTAAATGCATTTTTTTCATATGACCCTCCTCACAGTCGAGAAGATAATTAACTTTGTAGATATAATCTTAAGAAATAAATTCATAATAATACGTCTATATCATAGTTAAATTCTCGTTGGTAATATAAAATGTTCTTATAAATTATCTTAGAACATGATGAAGATATACGAAGAACACCAGGAATAATTAAAAAATGAGTAACTACAACTTAAACATTCGCTCTTCACAGGAAACAATGTGTTATCAAACTGACTTTTCATCTCTATCGTAAATTCTCATCGTACTTACGACATTCCAGTTTGCTTCTAAGACTTTTATTGTATTACGTCCAGTACCACAGCCTAATTCACAACAGATTTGCGTTGAATTATTTTCATTGTTTAAATTAAGAAGTGGTCGAGCTATTTCATTGAATGCATTATCATCTAATAATTGTAAAATATTTCCATCAGAATCATATGTATTTGCCCATGCATCGTAACATTCAGTAGTTGATGTTATTGTCTTCATTACTTATCTTTCGAAAGGTTTGTTTTTACACTGAGATGATGATACGTGACACCATGAGATATGTATATGTTTTTTATTCGTTCTATTTTAACAAATCATTTTTCGATTTCACTCACGAGACCTAGAATACTTTCTTCTGTGAATAATATTTATTTTTAATATAATCTCCTTTTTCCAATGGCTTATTATACTACTTAAACTGTCAATTTAAAAAGGACTAATGGGTAGAAAATCTTTTATTCATAGGATCTTAATTAAGCATGTACATATTCATAATTCTTTTGTTCAGATAAAAATCCGATTTTACTTTACTCTATTAACCGATATTAATTTTAATTGTATCTCGTTATCTTCTACGAGTAAAAACGTACTAATAAAGACCGGAAAATCACAATTAGTATTTTTTTTCCACTTTCCTTTGATATATTTTTTCTTCATGGTGCGTGTCTATGCGAATGTTGTTGAAATCAAAAATTAGTCTAACTTCTGTAATAATTACGTAAGTCAAGCTTCATAGATTCCTATTCATATAACATTATAAATTTTCGTTATGTAATTTTTTCTCAAGTTATGATTAATATTCATGAGTGGGTTGAAGTTTCTTTTTTTTATACGTATAATAATATCATAATAATGCTAACAGAGTGAAGCTTATTTTTCTCACACGTATTGTTCATTTTGATTCAGTCGAATTAATCTTGAGATTATCCTGTCTTAGAGGCAAAATTTCATGCGAAATAATAGGTAATAGTTTTGTTTTTCTTTGTAAATTTTTGTCGCAGAAAACAAGCTTTGATTTACGTTTAGAACCGCTCGAAACTAGAAAAAGCAAATCTTCATAGTGCGATTAATTAACTAGATGATACATGAGACGAGCTCAGGTGCGAAATACAGTGTCTCGGATATTAGTAAATCATAAAACAAAAAATATTTACGTTCCCTCAAAATAACAAAAGGTCGTACGTCGAGAAAGAAGAAGAGGAAAACTCGCGATGCGCAATATAAATGCTTTGTGCATTCGCATCGCATTAAAAAGCTATAATCTATTTAATTAGATGATGGTATGTAAACTACGAAAAACAACATCATGTGCGTTTTAGAATTGAATCTGAAGTTGCACTTAAATCGTTTTCAATAGCACAACTACTTTGAAAGATGAGAAAATGTTCTTCATAAATCATTGCTCAGCACTTTTCACCAATATAAATCACAGTTGAAATTTCATCCATACTTTCTTTTCAAAAGCAGAAAAAAAATGTTCATTTGTATGCGTGAACGAGTGAGTTCATAATAGAGAAAAAAATCTCGTCACAATGCTCACTATTTATTGATGCCAATCAAAAAAAATCTATAAATATGTATATTTTTCTCCTAACAAATATTAGTTGAGATAAATAGTCGTTGACATTTATCATAGAACATATGTATATGGTTTTATATTTGAACATTAATTTAATATGATAAGAGACAAAAGAATTTCTAAAGAGCATAGTTCATTATGTCTACTGGAAATTACATTTCTATCATAAGATAGAAAGAAAAAGAGAAAACATTCTGTGAGAAGCATCATCGTCTTTTCACTTTTTCAGTTTTCCCCTATCAACAACCGTTACTTTATTTGTATAATCTTTCTTTCTAGATACACTTTACTTGACGTAACAAATTTTTTGCTATTTTCAAAAAGAAATGTCAAATTTAACTTCAATTCTAAATGAAACAAATTCATATCCGTTATGGTTGTATATCAATGATTCAATAATGATAATCGGCAGTTGTTTCGGAATATTTATGGGTCTACTGTTTGTCTACACAATTTATCGTCTTGATCATCCAGATTATTCGTTTTCAAATTTAATTACATGTAATGCTTGTCTGTCGATATCTTTAACATGTTCGATGATGTTGTTCAATGCGTATTTCGCACTTAAAAGTGATTTTCGTGGCAAAGGCTATTTCGATTCGTTGTGTATTTTTCGTGGGACTCTATTGAAAATTTTCAATACATATATGTATGCGTCATTATGTTTGAAAGCATTTAATCGTTTTCGTGGTATTATTTATTATCAAAAGCCATTCTTAACGTCATATCGTTCGTTTTTAATAATTATTATTTCTATGTGGTTAATTTCGATATTGTTAAATTTAATTATTTTACTTACAGGTGGAATTACTTACGAATGGGATTCACATTTATGTTTAGTACCCATAACAAAACGTCCTCAATTTATCTTCATGAGTACGATTCAAAACTAAAATTGATTTTCTTTCAACAACCAATGAATTCTTTTCTTTTTAGTGTGTATTTATTATTTGTCGATTTTTTTCATTATAGGACTTTATTTATATATTCTTCATTATGTTTATCAATTACCCTTATTAGAACGATATCGTCGGAAACGTCAACTAGCACTTTTAAGACGAATACTTGTTCTAGTAATTATGATACTTATACCTGGTATAATGTCAACATTTCTCTTAATTCATTGGAGTTTATTCGGCTGGATACCGAAGTATTCATTTAAAATACGAAATCTACTTGATACAATCGGTTTTACTGGATCAGTTATAACGATATTCATATCTCATACGAAAATTCGACGACAATATTATCAACGAAAAAAGAAGCCTAATAGTCAACCATTGAAAATTCCTCAAATCATAAATTATGAATCTATATTGTTAAAAGATTTGAGCAAAGTGAAACCCGAAATAAAACTATAAAGTTCCTTCTATTTTCTCGTTTTCTCTGATTAACCTCGCAAATAATTTCATTTTTATTTATTTAAAACGAATATAACATTTAAATTAGATATATTGCAGGATTTTTCCTACTGATAAAATCACCAATTTATTTTCTTCTTCGTTATTTTTTTTGCGGAGGTTTGAGTTTGTCACAAATTGATAATTATATTTGTAAATACCTGTCACATAAATCAAGGATAGAATAAACATGAAGAAGAAAATTATGTACAACATACGCCTATCGCATCATCGATTTTGTTCATTAAAACACAAGGTTAAATATCTCATAACGAGAAGATTCGTCTCTTGCTTCTAAATTGACTCAACGAAAAAAAGAAAAAGAAATTATTATACTTTCCAGATGTTCAATATTCAAGGTTAAACACTTGTCGTTTCACATATTTTTGCCATTTTGTTATCAAAACAAAATCAATGATATATTAGATTTTTTTTTCTTCATTAGATGTCTTTACTTATCATAATTATGTTTTTTTGATAGCCTAAAGGTAAGTTAATTAATCGATGAATAAAGAAAAAAAGTAAAAAGAAAAACATGTTTCTTCGATATGTATAAAAAGGCAAAATGAAATAGGTAGAATAGTGAATATTTCACAAATTGAAATAACAAGATTGACAACATTTGTTTTTATTCGTATGACAAACACTCACTCGTTTTTGACAGGTGATTATCTGTTTTTCTGTCGATATGTACATAGAGATATATTATCCATATATTCACGCGAATATCTGAGAGGAAAAAGAAATGTTTTTTTTCTTTTCTTGCTGTTTTTTTGTCGTCGTTGTTGTTGTTATTCGTCGTCTTTTCCTCGCCGTTTTCTTTGCTCTTCAGATTTGCTATCCTAATGTTGATGTTTTTGTGACGATGTTTAGATTTAGACGCGAGGTTCGACATGCCATTCTATCCTTGATTATTTGCTTAGACAGAATCTAGTCGTTTTCTTTCTCGTCGCTACTTATACATATCAAGCATGATAACGAAGAAGAAGTTTTTTCTATCTGTCGTGATACATCGGCATAAATATACATTTTCTTTTCTTGACAATTGTCCTTTGAGCATCACTTATCGGTTAGAGAACTTCTTTTTCTATATCAAAAGACAATGATAGTATAAGCAGAGACAAAAGAAAGAAAATAACTAACTATCAGTAGAAATGTAACAAACCAGACGCACTCTCGTGCCCTTAGTTTTAGTTTTAATACACATATGTTGTCGTATTTTGCGAGAATATTCTTCATTAATAATCGTAGCGTTGAAATTCTCTGTAGGATTTATTCAATTGTGATGTTAGTGAGAATATCTATCTGTCTTCTTCTTCTTCTTCTATCTGAAATTTAGTAAAATATCTTAATGAGTTTCTTTTTTTTCTCGATTTGAGACGAAACGATGAACAAATTAAAATACTTCTCATTTCCGATTATGATATGTTGTATTTTCCGCCTTGACAGCCAACTTATAAAAATAACACATACATACACAAAAAAAGAATCGAAACAAAGCGAATAAAGAGGAGAAACGAAAAAGTTTGATTGAAATATTTCTAATGCTTCAATATTGAAATCAAAATTTTTCTTTTCTTTTCATCTTAAGTTTCTATTTCTCTTCAACTTTCAATCTCTATCTCGACCTGAATTTCAAGAATAACATACATCACTCGTGTTTATTAACAAACCTACAATACATATATATATATATATAGATTGATTATTATTATTATTATTTTTCGTTGCTTTTCTAGAAGATCATCAACAATATTTGTAATGCTCGTCGTCGTCAATGCTTTACCATGTCATTCGTCGCTCTCCTCATTATAATAACAAAAATAACGATATAAATTTCTCAACAAATTCAACGAGTAGTTCTAGAAATGGCACAATACCAAAATTGATGTCACGATACCATTACTCGAGAGTCAATACACCACAGAATGCAACTGCAAGTTCGGAATCATTCTTTCCACGACAAAAATCCAATGTGACCAATGCAACGACGATGACGACGACGAGCAATAATAATAATAATAATTCGAATTCTTATACTTCTTTTAAATCGACATTTATTCCGCTTACGACTACTACGCGAACACTAATACCAAATAAGCGTGAATTTATTCAGATACCAATTACACGAGAAGATGTAACATCTTTGACAACTAATGCTTCTCGTTCTGTACCGATTACTTTCATCAGTGAAACGACACCTTTACCAACAACAACAACAACGTCAAATATTATGAATGGATCGACAACATATTCGAAACAGCCCTATTCCAGTGAGTAGTTGACCGATAAATGAAATATTGAATTCATTTTTTATATATAATTTTCTCAATAAAAGATCTCCTACGGCCTGGTTCAAGATATTCTCGTTATCATCAGCATCATCATTCACATGGTAGCGGTGATGAATCATCGGCTATTAGTACTTCTCGTTTGCCATCAGTTACACGTCGTTTAAGTTTAACTGCTCCAATTATGACAAATTCATCGACATCATTGAAAATTGATGATGAATCAACAAAATCTCCAGTTTTATCCCCTTCATCACCTATAATTCGTCAAATTCCAATTCAATTTTCTCAACCAACAAATGCTGCATCCATCCCAACGAATAGTTCTCGTATATCGAGCGCTGTTCTTCGTTCGTCATCGTTATCTCATCCGCCGAATAGTCAATTAAAACGTCAAAAAACTGATTTAGGTGATATTTCGTCATCAGATTTTACAACTACGCTATTGAATACGTCACCTATTCGTCGAGCCGAAGTCATGGCTCGCGAAGCTATTCAAGGTGTCGCTCGTTTTCAACAACAACAACAACAACAACGTAACGATGCAATAGCAGATAATACAACGACAAATAATTTGACCTCAATTCGATCTCCTGGAGCATCTCGTCGTGTTCTTGTTAATTTAAAAAATAATCAATCAGTTTCACTCGATAGTCGTCTATCATCGGCGAATAATTCGTTTTCAAGACAAGCACCATCGGCTTCACGTCTAGCACAACGAAATAACTTCTTTAATATTCCGATTTCACATGAAATTCAAATACCTTCTCATCCAGTAACTTTACCAGCTGAGACATCGTTTAATTTGCCTCAATCTCCTCTAATTAGTAATCGAAAAACGACGAATGGTAGTAGTAGTAGTAATAGTTGTTTTCAAAGTGAATTTCGTACGGAAATTCCTATACAAGTGATTACTAATACAGAACAGGAGAATTCCATTCAAGAAGATGAAGAAAAACAAGATGGAATAGTCGATTATGATCAACCAATAACGATCATTACCGAACGTATTCCATCGGCTAATGGGAATTCAAATCAGGCGCTCAAATCTATCTTAAAAAGATCTTCATCAAGAGATAATGTTCCAAGAAAAAGCGTTACTTTTATGCATGCTTAATTGCATTTATTCTTGTTTTTTCGTTGAACAAAATAGAAGAAAAGTATTTATATATATATGTTTATTTTGTATTCTGCTTTTCATCTTCATTTTTTTTTCAATCAAAGTTACCATTTTCTTTCTTTTTTTTTCTCTTCTCTCATTTTTTTCTTTGTTTTTTTTCCTTTCTTTTCTGTTTTGATACGCTAAAGATGCTGCGTATTGTATCGATTAAATAATAAGAAACAAAAAAAAAAGCCGAAAGACAGAACACAAGTGAAATTGATAATATCCGTGAATAAGATTGATAAGTTCAGTTAATATTACATTTTAGTTAAACTCAAGACATTTGTGAGTCTGTTGTTCGACTGTCGATCATTCGTCCGTATCTCTATTTAGTTTGAAAAGCTACTGATGTTGATGCCGCTGTCCGTTTCGCTCTTCGATTACCAACTGATAAGACCTACGTTTAGAGACGGTGGTTTCTTTCGTTTCTTTTTTGTTCTTCTTTCAAACTAAAATCTATCACATACATATATATACATTACATTTCTTTAATTGGAAGAGTGCATGTGTTGTGAATAGAATGAATATATATTCTGGCCAAAAGACAGACCTTATTCAGTCGTTTGGGTAAGTTCGACTCTTTTCTTTCTCCCTTGATGATCGATGTTACGATAAGATAACCAACGACGACGTTGCAATTTCGCGGCGTCGTCGACGGCAATGGCCAGAGAATGGAAGGCAGAGAGAGAGAGAGAGACGGAGAAAACGTTTTTTATGGATATGTGCAAGGCTTATCTCTTCGTTGCATGTAAGCGAATGGCAAAAAACATCACCAACATCGGCACGGTGATTTAAACTGTTCTCTATCGTTTTTCTTTTCCTCGATATATATGCTGACTTCAATCACAGACTCGCTTATCTTACCGATATATAAGGAGAAATAAGGACTATTTAAAAAAACGTAATTTCAATGTAATAGAGTGATTTCTTCATTTATATCTTTATAAATGATAGGTAATATGTCTATCTAAGTACATATATCGATAATTTACATTTTGCTTTTTTCTCTTGTCATTCAATCACTCTCATCATCATCATCATCAAATCGCCAGTGCTTCTCGATTTATTCGAAAAAAATCAATAATATAAATCTAAGTATGCTATTAATCAGATACCGATCGATACAATGACAAGCTAGAAAGAGAAAAAAAAGCAAAAGAATATTAGAACACATATCAAACAAACTTTTAATTCTGAATCATTCATTCGCATCTTACTTTACTAAATCAGTTTCGCTAGTTGGTCTTCTTATCAGCGCCTAATCTTTGTGCACGACGACTATCTACATGCTTCTCGCCCCCTCTCTCACACACACACACACTCTTTTTCTCTTTATGAGAGCATATCTAAATATTATCTGTAGTGAAATAAAGAGAAAGAGAGAGAGAGAGAGAGAGAATGAGAAGAGTTGAAAGAGACGACGATGGTGATGACGGGACGGGACGTCAGAGATTAGAAGATCGAATTCTCTTTCTTCTCGTTTTCGATATGTATTGAACTTTTTTTTTTGCTGTTCGTTTTCTCAATGTTCCGTAATGGTCAATTTGCGCTTATCAGCTAAGGCGAAAAGAACGCGAAAGAGAGACACAGCGAAGGAGAGGAGAGAGAGAGAGAGAAATACGATTATCATCGATTAGATCGCATATATGTATATACATGTATGTGCATCCTTCTCGTTTGCTTTTTTTTTCTTCTTCAGACATATACACGTATACATAGACACTCAATGGCCATGTCCCGTCGTAAGCAACTTCATCCGAAATCATTGAAAGGTAAATGATTAAAAAAAAATGTGAGACAAATTTCACATATGAAATCGAATCTTTATTTATGATAGAAGGCGACGAAACAATTCTTGTTCTACCCGATGAATTGAAATGTGATGAAGAGGTATAACTAACTTCAAAACGAAAACAACAACAACAACAAGAGATTTTTCTGTTTATTTAAGTCAAATGAGATCATTGCACGGATTGATATTGAAGAAGGACATCGTTTTGGTCCGTTCGCTGCTACTGCAACATCAATTGTCTCATCCGATTCGGATTCGACCATGATCATGCAAGTACGTATATTTATTTCACATTTTATGACAGAAAGATAAGGTTTACTCTCTTCCTCCTTCTCATTCAATTCAGCTATCATTGCATTCTTAGTGCTGTAAGATAAGACTCTCGAACGACATTATCGATGGTTTCTCTGTGAGATGATGTTTGTTGGTAACGTTTTGATTTGACTTATCTATCTCATCGTCTTGCTCTTATCGTCGTCAAAGCACATAATCATGTTCGGTATGTGTGCGTGTGCATACAAAGAATTGAAAGATGGCTGATAGACCAACAACGTTGAGGACATTTGAGAGATGAAAATGACACGACCGATCTATGATAGTCGCTTCGTTGTCTTATCGGCCATTCCAATCCGATGGTCGCGCGTGCGAGCATGCATCCGAGTATGGTTATCTCGAGTTTTTCTTTCTTCTTCTTCTTCTTATGTATATGTGTCGAAAGATGATAGAATGACAGTGACGAAAGAGAGGAAACTTTGAGACAGGCAAAATAGATATTGAACTATGCTTATCTTTTTTTGGTAGATCGATAATGATACAATTGAACATCGAATGCAAACGTTTCAGTTACTTGATATTAAACACAATTGGCTTTCAAGATGTTCGATATCGAGTCAATCATCGGCTAATTTAGACGTTCAGTTTCAAGGTATTTTTTGTAGTTGATAGAAAATATATAGAAAATGATTGCTGATTTTAGACGATCAAATATTGGCAATCGTAACAAAATCTATACCGAGTGGTACACGTCTCAATTCGAATAGTTCGATTCTGCCGAAATTAAATCATTGTGACGATTTACAGACAAAACAAGATACGAAAACAATGATAACGAATTCAACAGACGAAACTATCAAAATCAAAGAAGAACCGATCGAATCAGAAGAAAAACTCGATTCGAATTCAACAATCAAATCTCGAGAAATTAAAAAATCTCATCGTAAACATTCATTGACCTTTTTATCTTTTCGCTTTTTTTTTAAATATTTATTTTCTCGTCTAGTTCTTGTTTTTACATGCGAAGATTGCGGAATTCGTTATAGTAATCGAAGTACACTAGACGCTCATCGAGAACATTACTGTACAAAACGTGAAATAACCAAAAGTCATTCAACAGGTAAATAGATAAGACAAAGGTCATCAATTGCCATAAAATCAAAACTCTATCGAATATTTTATAGATTCATCAATAACTACTAAAATAAAGAGCACGAAACGCAAACATAATGAAACAACTGATTCATCCACACCATCGCCAAACAAACGTTTATCATTATCATCGAATGATGCTTATTGTTCGGAATGTGATATTCTTTTTTCCAAACCAGATAATCTTGTTCAACATAAATTACATTATTGTCGAACGAAATTATCGAATTTACAGTCGATTAATGAAGAAAATCTTACAGCAGCGTTTCGACCGACAATTCCATTCGATCGACCCATACAAATCGGACAATTTATCTATGTTCCCGTACCAATTGTGCCATCGAAAATCGACAATCATGAACGTTCAATATCACCGAATCCTAGTGAACATGATGAACAAATCAATCAACAAAACAAACCATTAGATTTAAGTAAACCAAAGAAAACAACTGATGAAATCAAATCAACCAATCTGTCAAGTTCACCATTGGATTTAACCATGGAAAAATCGACGAATTTATTTAATATTTTAAATTCAACAACAACAACAAATAAAACAATAAATTCAGTTCAACAGCAAATCTATGAATGTGATTTCTGTTCGATACGTTTTAGTTCATTGAAAACTCTTCATGCACATCAAGAAAATTATTGTATCGAATATCGAAAACAAAAGAAACCGTCGATTCTAAATAACAGTATTAATGAAATGAAATGTTTAATTAACGATACAAATCGGTAAGAGATAGAAGATCAACCGAGTTCGACAAGATATCACTTGATATTCTTGTTGTTGTTTTTTCTTGGCCCTTTTTTTTTGCTCTTATCTTGTCAACAGAAAAACGATTTATCATATTCGAAAATGAAATCGTCTGTGGGATTGAAATCTTTATTGATTAATAATGATAACAAACATTTGATTAAAAGCTTTTTTTTTTGTTTCTTCATTGAATTTATCTAGATCCCAATCACCTCCATTATCATCTTCGACAATCTCAAAATCTCTCCCATTATCTCCAAATGAATCAACAAATTCATCTCATCTGCCACCGCATCGTGCGTCGCCCTACATGTGTCGTCTATGCAAATATCGCGGCAATACTCTACGTGGCATGCGCATGCATTTCAAATTTCATCTCTCGAATAACGAACCTTGTTCAGATGATGATATTATCATTACTTCAACATTAAACAGCAACAACAATAACAATAATAATAATAATAATACGAATCTATTGATTTCAAATACATCATCATCGTCTACTCCATTTCTATTGAAATGTACAATTTGTTCGGCTATGTTTGAACATGAAGAACCGTTAGTTAATCATATTAAATGTGTACATACGAAAGAAAATCTACTTGAATGTTTGGAATGTCAATCGAGATTTTGTTCGAAATGGAATTTACTTCGTCATATGAAATTAACGCATACGAATATGAAATGTGATGATGATGATGAACAACAACAGCAACAACAACAGCAGGATGAACATAGCATAACTACAAATGAGTCTCAATCGAATAGTGATCAAAACTCAGATGAAGATCGAGAGTATGTTGTTTTTCATTAATTTTCTTTTCGAATTTTATGAATATGTTTTAGTCTTTCGTCTCCTAATGAAAAATCATCTGGTCCAGTGAATCTCACTCGAAATGTTCTTCTCGAATCCATGGATATAAATTCCATAAAAAAGTTGTCGGATAATTTATTATCAAAGAAAAAATTCGCTTGTCCATATTGTCATATTAAATTTGGTGGTATCGATATATTGAAACAACATATGACGAATTATTGTTCATCACGACCAACGAATGACGAACTAAATGAGACGAAAAAAAAATCCAACGATACATTTTGTTCATCGTGTCAAATTCCATTTCGACATAAAAGTTCTTATGATGCACATAAAATGTATTACTGTCGTGGTAGTAATAAAGCTCATGTTAAAATGCAAGCGTAAATCGTATCGTATCTAGTTGTTTAGTCGTTGTTCGATATTTTCCTTGTATTTCGTTCGTTTCTTTCTTTTTTTTTATTTTGTATTTTACATAGTTGCCTTGCTTTTTTCATGGCTACTGTTTTGTCTCGTTTTCGTTTTCTTTTTGTCCCTCCCTCCCCCCCCCCTGTTCATTTGTCTTTTTCATGCTTCTCTTTTTCAAGTAACTATAAATCGACAAAGATAATATGTTTAAGAGAAAAACCAAACTGCAGATGAATTTCTATTTGACCTTAATTGATTCATAAAAGTTAAACTCGAAAATAATGATTTCTTTTGAAATTCTAAAGTACAACGAATAATCATGTATGAAATTGTCATTAACGATGAAAAAGAAAAGAATAGCTCAATGCCATTGAGTAACTTAGTAGTGGTAGTAGTAATAGTGTACCTATTCATTTCTTGTCGAAAGTAAAATGGATAAACGTGTAACAAAGTTTGAATTCAATATTGGCACAACGAATCGTTCGACTGAAGATGTTAGCAAAGCTTTGGAACTTGTTCAACGTGAACATGATCGTGATAATCGAGAAAAAGATGAATTACGTCATTTAAATGATCGTTTTGCACATATTCTTGCTAATATCGAACAATTAAAACGTATCAATGAACAATTACAAACAGAATTAAAAGATGAATTTACGAAATGGGGAATATTGCCTCGTGATGAAAATGATTTAAAACAAATTATTAATCAAATCAATACACGTGCTATTCAACGTGCAACTGATGAAGTACATTTACGTGCATGGGAACAAGAAGCAGCTGTTTCAAATCGTGTAGCTACGCTCTATGGTAATGTTCACGATTTATACAAACGTAAACAAGAAAATCTACGTCATCTTATCGATCGTTTACAAGATGAACTCAATCGTTTGCTTGAACGTGAACGTTCGAGTGACGAAGATCTCAAAACGACACGTGATGATTTACTAAAAGAGCTGAATAAATTTCACGAACGTTTACAAGATTGGCTTCGTTTAGTTATTGATAAACAAACATTACTCGATGATATTCAATCGATACGTGAACGTATCAATCTAATAAACGCATTGAATGAAGAAGAAATCAATGAATGGAAACGTCTTCTCGAACAATCGAGAGATGATTCGATTTCATTCTATCGTGAAGAATTAACAAATGCTATTCGAGATATTAAACGAGATTATGCTAAACAAGCGAAGAAATTTCAAGATGAATTAGAATATCAAATCGAAGGACAATTACGTTTAGTTGAAAATCAATTGAAACAAATGACAGGTCTTCACAGTGGTGGATCGACATCGGACGATTCGGATCAAAATCGTGCACAACTTGAAGAAACGAAATTACGTGCGATTATGGAGGTGAAATTTAAATTGATTTGTATGATTTTATTTTTGAGATTTTCTTCTGTTGAATAGGAATATGATAAAGAACAAGTTCGTTTGAATGAATTAACAAAAACTCTATCAGATAAACGTCGTTTATTACGCGATGAAGAAGGAAAATTACATGAAATCGAACGAAAAATACACGATAAACAATGTCAAGAACGTTCGATTGCTGAACGACTTAAAAATGAATACGATGATTTACGTTTACGATTCGAACAGATGGCATTTGAGCTACGTTTTAGTATTGAAGATGAATTACGCATCTATGCTCGATTACTCGATGAATTAATGAAAAAATCAGCTAATTCATCAGGCCAATCGAATACAATTGCAATTGAAAATCAGACGATCTCATCGACTTTTCAACGTCAACGAAATGATTCGTCGGTTACTTCGAGTGGATTATTTGATTTAGCTAGTACACATAGTGGTTGGCCGCAAACAACAAATTTCAGTCATATTAGTACGGAAAATTTTCCTAATACAAGAGAAAATGAAATTCATGAAACATTCGATGGCGATTCAATTATTCGAAGTAGATCATTTAATCAATAAGACGAACTAATGAACAGGACTTATTTTAAATTTATTATTAGATTTGATTTTTGTAGTATTTCTAGGACTTTTTTTATTTGAAACAAAAACAAACTATATCATGCTCTTTCGAAAATCGACTTGTTTACCACCATGTTTTCTTGTCTTGTGTAATGATTCCTGTAAATACTCGATTGAATCTCGGTCGATCAAGTATTTGTGCGATTTGTACTGAATAATACATTGTATAATCCGTCGAGTAACGTTTCATTGGGAGAATAGTTTTATTCGGTGTTTCGATATCATTGATCGGCACGATATCTCTCGTATCTAAATGAATATCTCGACGTCGACCCCAAAAATCAATATGTGAAACGATAACACGTTCACATTCACGAGTCGTATATAAGTAACAAATAGTTCTTGTTGCAGCCCAACCAAAGAAAAGAAGACTACACGATGCAAGACTGAGGAAAAACGCTGATAATTGTAATTCAGATAGGGAAATTAAACCTTGAGTATAATTGTAATATTGATACGGCGTTACAATAAAACTAAATACGATCATTTTTTAAATTTTATGCTGAATGATGAATTTACTTACGTTCCTAATGTTTGAGCGAGTTTAAGAATTTGAATGTATCGCACTGCTCGATAAAAACCGAAACGATAGACTAAATAGAAATCATCGAATAATTTCGATTTAACACCAGTTGGTTCTGGTAAATAATTGGGCAGTTGAGGAATTGTGGGTAGATGATTTTCATTTGATTCAATATCTTTAACAAGAGTTTTAGTTAAATTTTGTGATTCATTGTTATCAATTTTGTTGATCGAGAAAAATCTGTATCGATTCGACTGAATAATGAAACGATTTATTTGAATGTTACGAATGAACATTGAATTTCTGAAATAATCTTCAAATATTTCTATGCTAACGATTTTTTTTTATTGTTTCTTTAGCATTTATTTTATACATAAAGATCAATAAGCAAAACAGACAAAAACAAGAAATTTCACATGTAAAAACGAAGTTTGTCTTTAGTTTTAGTTAAAGTTTAACTTGAAATTGAACAGGATTTGAGTTATTCAATGGATGAAAGAGTGCTTGACGGATAAATGCAGGATCCAAAGTCGATTTCGTTGACGGATTCGCGTTAAATTTCAATGGTTGATTGACTGTCGATGATGAACTTGCAGATATTCTAAATAAATAAACGAAATTATATTAAAAATCTCAATTAAATTTACCCAGATTCTTTCGTTGATTGCTGAGAAGTATTGTTAGTTGTTGTTTTTGATGTTGGTTTGGATTTGTCTGTGGATACGGGAGGTGATTGTTGAAGACTTACGTACATAAACTGACCGTCTAGCAAACGATTGTGATATTTTGTCGCTGCTTGTTCACTGTGTTCACGTTTAGCATAGGTTATTTGAACACAACCTTGACTCAATGTTTTGATTTCACTTATTTGGCCAACTTTACCAAATAATTCCTGAATAGAAAAACTATATTTCAAATAACAAAAATTGATAAGACATACGACAACATCATCTTCTGTGACAGATGGTTGCAGATTAGTAACTAATATTGTTCCAGCAGTTGATACTACTAGTTTCTTAGTCTATAAAATCATAAAATTAAGTTTTAGTATATAAAAAATGTTGATAATGCATACGACTGCAGTAACACTTGAAGAAATTCTTGAACTAACAGGCACTCCAGTAGCAGTTCGTTTGTCTTTGTCTGTAGTTGTTTTTCGTAGAAATGAAGTCGTACGTTTAACTGGTGGTTCATCCAGTTCATCTGCAATCGTTCGTCCAGATGGATAATCATCAGCATCATCATCATCTGTCATCGTTGAACTTTGTCGTCGATGAGTATTTAATCGAATGGGTGAACGAGTTGTCACTGATGAGGAGGTTGTTTGAATCGATGCATCATGCGAACGTTTGAAAATCGTAGGCGGAGGAGTTGACGTTTTCTGATATTTATCATTGACAAAACTAATAACAACTTTTTGATCTGACATTGACGAAAGCGTAGAAGCAGTTTGAGAACGACGATCATTATCTTCCGTATGTGCAGATGCGTTTGTAATTGTCTACGAATCAGAAAATACAAATAGGTAATTTCATTTCTAAAGAAAAGAATTATATTTACTTTGGTAAACGAAAATTTATCATTCGTTTGATTAACATTATTATTATTATTATTATTTCGAATAGTGACAAATGTTGATTGACCATGAGAAAAAACTGCCTTCTTCTTGTCGACTTCTGCATTTCCACTGGTCGTTTTCGACACAATCTAGAAATTGAAGGTGATCAAATATTTTTCTTTAATATATATATTCTATTTACTCGTCCATCCTTTAATTTCATATCTCTTAATCCCGTAACTACAACTACATTTCCACTATCTTTGGTTTGTGATTCCTGTCGAGTTAATACTTTTCTTGCATCGAATGATGATTGATTTCGATTATTATTCAATGAATACGGATTATTCAGATGTCTCGCAGTATTCAGTCGACTATTTCCTGTTACTTTCGGCATTTCTTTTCAACAACAATCTAGAATCAAAATTAAAGAATAATAATAAAAGAAGAAAAAGAAGAAAGAAAAATGATGAACAAAAACATCTCTTTGAGAATAGATTTAATCATTTGAAAATAAAAGAACTTGTTCAACAAAGAATCTTCTGTGAATAAACTTGATTGGATGTTCGTGTTTTATTTGAAATTATTTATAAAATTCAAAGTCTTGTTCATTTTTCTTGACAACATTTTTGTAGGCTTTTTCAAAATCTTTTGATAAGACAATATAACGATTTTCTCGAACAGCTTGCATACCAGCCTAAATCAACGGGACAAACGAAATTTCAAATGACTCAAACCGAAAAAATGTCAACGTACTTCTTGACAGATTGAATTGATATCAGCACCAGAGATACGATCCGGACGTGCAACGTAATCTTCTAAATCGACTTCGTCACTTAAATTCATTTTGCTTGTAACTGTGGAAAAGACTAAACGCTTTTGTCGACGATCGGGCAGTGGAAATTCGATTTTACGATCTAAACGACCTGGACGAAGAAGTGCAGGATCGAGTGTATCAGCACGATTCGTTGCCATGATAACTTTAACATTGATACTTTGATCGAATCCGTCCATTTGATTGAGTAATTCAAGTAAAATACGTTGAACTTCACGATCAGCTGCAGAGAAAATCAAATCGTATTAGAAAGAATTCAAATGAATGAATGAATCAAACGCACCTCCTGTTTGAGCATCGAAACGTTTTGTTGCAATAGCATCGATTTCATCGATGAAAATAATTGCAGGAGAATTTTCTATCGAATCGAAAGACAATGAAAATGATTTTCTAAATCAGAAACGTTTTGCTTCAGTACCTTTAGCGAGACGAAATACATCTCGAACCATACGTGGACCTTCACCGAGATATTTCTGAACAAATTCCGAGCCAACAACGCGAATAAATGAAGCTAAACATATTAAAAATATTCTCTTTTTTTAATTTCTTATTCAATCATTTCATTCATACCAGTCGTATGTCGAGCTACGGCTTTAGCCAACATCGTTTTACCACAACCTGGTGGTCCATACATAAGTACACCACGTGGTGGGTCAATACCGATTAATTTATATAATTCTTTAAACAAAAGAAAAACCTCAATAATCAAACAAAACAAAGATTCTACCGAAATGTGTCAATGGCAATTCTACAGCTTCACGAATTTCTTGTTTTTGCAAATCTAAACCACCGATATCCGCATAATCAACATCGGGTTTCTCATCTTAATAAAAAAAAACCAAAGCGAAATATTCATTTCAATGATTCACATTTCGACAAAAGTCGTACCCGCTTGTAACATCGAAATACTACTGTCCGATTCCGGTGGTAGAATATCAACAAGTGCGTTCGAATGCTTATGTAAGGCGACACTTGCGCCGGCTTTTAACAATTCTCGATCGATGGTTGACAAAATACGAACGTAATAATTCGAGCCGGTTGTTGATCCAACAATTCCGGTATTTTGATCGACAGCTTCAAGAAATTGCCCGATAACAAGTGGTACACTTTGAATACGTTTGATTTCTTCTTGTGCATGTAGCATTTCTTTTTTTAAATTTTTAAGCTCAGTTTTAACATATTCTTCTTGAACTTCAAGAAATTCCAATTGACGTTGAAGTTTCTAAATTAAAGATAAGGAAAATTCTGTTTCTTCGTAATTAACTCGTTTACTTTATATTTTGTATACAAATCATCACTGTCAAGTGATTCGTATTGAGATGATAGAACATAATTTTGATGAAGGTTACGATTTATATCATCCTGAAAGGAAATATTTCATTGTCAATCCAAAAAGACAAAACCAAACATCACAAACTTCTTTGAGTGAAACAGCTGGTGCTTCTTCTACGAGTGTAGCCATTGGTTCTTTTTTTTATTTAGTGCGCAAAAAGTCAAATCTAAAATATGAAATCAAGTCGATTTTTGTTTGTTATAGACCGAACAGTTAACTAACTAACTAACTGTTGTATCGACAGAAACAATGACGATACATACATACTCGAAGACGTTTATTTCATTGGACACAATCGAAACCAATTATTTCAACGAATAGAATTCATTCGTTCGTTATGTTATTTGTTCAATTGTCAAATCAAGCGCTACAATAAACTGTGTTCGACGATATACTCTTGTACAGTATTTCAATGTTGTTTTCCTAATGTACACGCAATATCGTCGATATGTATCTTCGTATTCTATAATATTAATTTTCTTAAGTTTATATCTGCTTCTCACATGTCTGATATTTTTATACAGTAGGATTTGTTTTGAAATCTTCGAATTATATTTCATAAAATCTTATTCATAGTGAAGAGTAATGATTCGAAACAAAATCTAACGCCATGGGAGCAACTTGCTGATTTATATCCCGGTTTAGTTGAACCGATAGAAAAGAGCTGGCATGATCCTTTATCGAAACGTCGAATTTATATGATTACACCAACGAAAACACGAGCTGAACAAAGAGCTGATTTAACTCGACTTGCACAAACACTCTATTTAGTAAACATATTTTCGAATTGATTGACTTGAACTTATTGTATTTTTATTTTCTCGTTTAGATACCGAATTTATTTTGGATAGTCATCGAAGATGAACCTCAAGCAAGTCAACGTATTCGTCGTTTACTCGAATCGTTTCATTTGCCATTTATTCATTTGCATATTGCAACGCCAGATTTTCTAAAACCAAGAAAAAATGAATCATTATGGCGTCGACCACGTGGTGTTTTTCAAAAGAATATTGCACTTCAATGGTTACGTTCGAAAACGAGTTCAGATGAAGATGCTCTCGTCTATTTCGCTGATGATGATAACACATATCATTGGAAATTATTTCAAGAGGTAATTTATTGGTCAGTGTGCATTCGATAGGAAAAAGTTAAATTAACGATCGTACTTTTTTTTTCTTCTTCGATATCTACAGATTCGAAAAGTTCAATTGGTTGGTGTTTGGCCTGTTGGACTTGTTGGAGAACTTTTCTACGAACGGCCAATATGTTTAAATGGAAAAGTAGATAACATCTTCGTAAGATTCCTTTTTTTTGTTCGAAACAGTCTTTCACAGGTTCATTCATGGTTTAATATTATTTATCGAAATCGTAAATTTCCAAGTGATATGGCTGGTTTTGCTCTTCATCTACGTTTAATTCATCAACATTCCGATTATATCTTCAACGTAAGTGCAACCAGTGTTGCACAGCAAGAATCTCAAATTCTCTCTCGAATGACAACAATGGATCAACTTGAATGTTTAGCAATGAACGCTTCTAAAGTATACAAAGACATTTTTTTTGTTTGATCTTTCGACGATAGAATCTTTTTCTATTTTGCTTTTATAGATTTACGTTTGGCATACAAAGACAGAGTCAATGTTTTTAACATCATCAGAGAAATTACATAAAGCTGGCCTTCACTATGATCTAATCAATGAATTATAACATATCCATGACAGTGGTGCTCTTTTATTCTCATTATTCAACTGAATATACACACATCAGAGATGTCATTTTTGTTCGAATCAGTTGACTTTTAATACTATAACATAAGTTTATCTGTTTCCTTGTTCTTAATACGTATATCGATAGACAAAACAATCGATACAAATATACATAAAAAAAAGTGATATTCACCATAAATATTTATATATTCCTAAAGAGCAAAACAAAGAATCGATAATTGAACATATTAGCAGACTTTCATCAGTTAAGCATAGAGATATAGACGATCGATTAAGATTAAATTAAACGAACAAAAAAAGTGATTTCGATTAGATCATTTGTCGATATGAATGTTCCTGATGATTGATCGATTCAATGATAATATTATTCGAAGACATTGATATGTAACTAAATAAACAAAACGGCAAATATTATCATAACGAACAACAGAAGAAATCATTCAAGCATTTGACATATATAATTGCTGTTGTTGTTGTTGTTCACGTATCAATTTCAAACAACGTTCACATAATAATCCATCGGATTCGGTTATTATTCGTGAGAGATCTTTCAATTTAAAATCACATTTTTTACATTTAAAACTAACAAAATAAATTTTGAACATAGAAAAAGAAAATTTCATTTTATTACAAAACAATACCAACGATCATGATACCATCGATTATTAAAAATAATCATTAGATCATCCGATGGTGTAAAACAATTCTAACAAATGAATTCTTTGATTATGTCAAATAGCAAAACAAAAATCTTACGCAACAAATATTCGGCGAGACATCATGACATTTTTGACACTGAAAACGAAGACGTTCGATATCTTCATTATGATTATTTGGCGAATAATAAACTGTATTCGATAGATTTTCATGACAAATTTCACAGACAAAACATGAATTATGTATATAATAGAATTGATTGTTGATTTCCTCATTCTCTTTCATCGTGTAGTTAATCTAGCGAAGAGAATATCGTTTCTTAATGATTTTCTAATTTATGTTTCATATAAACACAAACTTGATGTTTAGTAATTAGATCTCCTGCTTCGAATTTCTTTCGACAAATCTCACATCGTTGTGAGAATATCTGATTTGTCATCGGATGAAAATCATGTTGAATATTCGAATAACATTTCGAACAATAAACTTGATTTTCATACGGATAAACTAATGTACCTTGAAATGCTTTCTGACAATGATAACAACGAAAACAATTCGGATGAAATATTCGTTCACCATAGATCAACGATATATCATCAATGATTTTCAAACATTGAAAACAAACGGGTGCTAAACGATAATAACAAGACTCACAGAATATCTTTCGTTTGCCATCTTGTCGAGGATCTTTATAACGATAATAGAATTTGCCTGCTAAGGTCTGTTGACAACTCGAGCAGATATAACAATTAATATGTACGAGATTTTCGCCATCATGTAAATATTCTTCATCGGATCTTATCATTTGATGACATTTCTTACATCTATCTCATTCTCAATCAGCAACAAAAAACATTTTCTCATTTCAAAAGAAAACCACCAGTTTACTTATTTGTTTCATTCATGACGATAAACACAAAGAGAATGAAAATGTTAATTAAGTGTGTAGACTTTCATTTGTTTGCAAATCAGATTATCATTCATTCATACTTCATTGAGTTTGTTAATCGACAACAAAGACTTGTCAATTGAATTGTGTTTTTTTGTCAAAATCTATTAGTCATAAGTAAATTTCGAATCCGAAATCGTATCGTTCAGAGATCAAAATCAAATATTGTTTATGTGTGCACAAAATATTTATATAACAAGAAGAAAAAGAAGAAGAAAAGGAAATAAAAGAGAGCAAAAGAAAACCAATACATGAAAAAAAAAAGTTGTTTCGATTACCTAACAAACAGAGAATTCGGCTAATCTAAATAATCTCCTTTTTTTGTTTGTATTCGTAGATATAAAATAATTATTGACGAAAAGCAAGAAAAGAAAAACAAAAAGAAATCGTATTTTTCAAAAAAAAAATGAAAATCCGATACTGAATAAAAGAGGAAATCGAAGATCTGATTGTTACACAGGAGATGGAGAACTATCGTGATGATGATGATGACGACTTCCGTTAGTGAAACCTTCGCTTTCATCGTATTTAGGTAGATAAGTACGTCGTTTATCATCTCGTCCATATTGACCAATAAATGAACCGTCTTCAGTAAATCGACCTCGATCTTTGTCATCATTGAATTCGGCCATTGAATCACGATCATCACCATTTTGTAACGACATACGACTGTGTCTTATTGATGCATCACTGGGTCTGAACAAACAATTCTTGTTTTTGTCTTTTCAGAATTCAAAAATCTTATCATCCTACGCTCGATAGTATTCGGTAAATTTGCCATCATCACCTCCGTATTCACCAGGTCCATTTAGCATTTCTTTATCTTGCACTATAAAAACAAAAGCAAATCACTTGTTCAAATCTCGAATCAAATTCATTCACATGTTTTTCTTTCTTTTAAACACTTTTGTCAAGAAAATTAAAAAAAAAACACGAAATTTCGTTTATATTCAAAGAAAAGAAACATTATCATTATCAATGTCAATGACAGGAACAACAACACAAGCATCGACATTCTCTAGATTTAGCTGGCATGCAAAATGCATTGCGCGTTTTCCTCATCAGTTGATGCATATTAGGAACTCGAGAATGTACACGAAGATCAAGTCGACGACGACGAAGAAGAAACAAAAACGAAGGAGGCAAACAGAATCAGAAATAACAAGGGTGTTTCTTTTATTCCTAGAAAAACAATCGCATTTTTGTATGTATGTCGGTTTTTACTTCTTTGCACAGCGTTATTATATGAGGTTGATTTACCATCTACACCAGCTATAAAAAGAATATGGAACAGAAACACAAATGAGAAATCATAGAGAAATGCACAATCAAACTGTGAGTCTGTTCTGTTTGTTTCTACGAGAAGAATGAATACACACATGCAATCAGAAGAGGAGAAATGTGTACCTGTGTACGTTCCTGAGATTTCGTTTATTTCGAAATTTAAGAGTATGTTTTAGTTTTTAAAAGAATTCGTTTCAAGACTTTTTGAAATTCTTTACCTGAATATTTGCCACCTTTACGTCTCATTATTCCGCAAACGATGGCTATGATTATAATAAGTACAATTGCGGCAACAATGATACCAATGAACCAAGGAGAAGTTATAACTCGAGGAGCGCGATCTAAACAAAAGAAAATGTCAAATTATAATAATCTATTGAATAGTCAAATGAATAACTATTATTATTAGTAGTAGTAGTAGCCTTATCGAACAAAAGAAATTCTTTAATTGAATAGTTTGAATGTGGATTGATCTGAACAACAGATCAATGTGATCATGATATGTTGTTATCGCTGCTGCTGCTGTCTCTGCTGTTACTGTTTATTAATATCTGATCGCAAGGAAATAAATCTTACCAAAACATTCAATTAATGTACAATTAACATCAAATGTATCATTTGAATGAAACGTTGTTGTTGAGGATCCGTTTTCGGCCCCATATGTTGGATATTGTTGTGAAAGACCACTCATTTGTCATCCATCGTACTCATAGATACATAGAGAGAGAGAGCTTTGAATGAATGCGATCCATCGATTATTTAACACTTATCGGATCACAAAATAACAACGTTGTCGACTACTCGACTCTCGTTATGTGCTATGGGTATATGTGTAGCATTTCTTTATTTTTTTTCTCTCTCGTTTTTTCTTCTTCTTTCTCCCCTCTGGTCGACTTTGCCGTCGTTTGGTTTTGCTTATTCTTCTTTTATCTCCTATAATAAGCAAATCTCGCATCGTATGAGTATTGTACAAGCGTTTTCTTTCTTTTTTTTTCTAGCATCGATGTTATAACTATTGACGGAAGCATTATCATCTCGATTCTTTTTTTTTCTTCTTCTCTTCTAGTTTTTTTTGCTTCTATCCTTCTTGCTTTGATTATTCTTTCCGGTTGTCTTTCTCGCATTTTTCTCTTCTTCTTCTTCTTCTTCTTCTCCTCTCTCGTCTACTTATTAACGAGTATCTACATCGGTCACAGTCAAAAGGCAATAATGATGATGATTTCCTGTGTCACTCTATCTCGCATCTGGTACAATCACATTTATTAGTCAATTGAAATATTCTCAAAGGAGACTTTCAACGAAAAATAAAAATAAGAACTATATCTATATCTAAAATGACGAATGTACCTATGCTTAATGTTGTCACCATTTTTGGATCACTTTTCGTTTCAGCTGATATACCATCACTGGCAACTAAGACGACTGTATATGTTGTGCCGGGTTTGAGAAAATTGATCAGAATCGTACGATCATTTGAAACTGTATACGATTTGTTCCATCCAGTTTCGGCATCTAGTCCAAAAGATCAAGGCAAATAAGTAATCGAACAGAAACGGAAATGATAAACCTTTTTCAATTGCTCTATATAGCACATAGTAATGACTCGCGGGAACGGCCATTATCGTTGGATCAAATGAAACATTAAACGATGTGGTTGCTCGATCACTGACTAGAAATGTTGGTTGTGAAGGATCTAAGAGAAGTATTTGTCATTGATTTGTTTATTTTCGTTTCTGTTTTGTTTTCTTACCAAGACTTTGATTAGTGACAAGTTCAATAATTGCCGGACTTGTTGATAAACCAACTGATGTTCGTGCTCGTACTTGAACACGATATTTTGTGTTCGGTTTAAGACCACCAAGATGATAACTTCGACGAGTATCATCACGAAGTAATATCGAAGGTTGATCTTTACCCGGCTGAGCAGCAAGACTAGAGAACAGACAACAAGACAACAAACATATGTTATTCATTAATCACTTGAATAAATACCCTTCAATTGTTTTATAGTCAATTTGATAACCAATTATAACACCATTTGTTTCTTCTGGTGGATCCCAAAGCAAGAAAATGCCATCGTTTGATGATGGTACACCACGTAGATTGATCACCGGACTTGGCCGACCTTCTCGAGTCGGAAATTGTATCTAAATTCGAAGTTCATTCATGTTCTCATATCGAATCAAATATTGATTTGCATACAACTGGACTTGTTTCGCCGAGATATCGTTCAGTTTCAATACGAATATGTGCGCCAACATCGGCATTTGGCGGTGCATTGAAAACAGTAATCGACGTTTCATTCGCATAGATTTTTGATATAACACGACGAGAATTCTCGGGATCGTCGAGTCGAAAGATTTCGATCTAATTCAAAATTCGAATTTTCAATTGATGACAAACAAAAAAAAACCTGATAGCCTTTGAGAACACCACGAATATTATCGTGATCGACAATCGAAGGTGGATCCCAACCGAATTGAACTGTTGTACTATCAAGCATTTGTAAAACACGAAAATTACGTGGAACATATGTTGGTGCTAAAGAAATTGATTATTATAATACAAATTTACAACAAAATTTTCGTTGAACTTTACCTGCATCACCAGCAAACGCAAAATGATGTACTGGTTCGTCATCTGGAGAGCTGCTGGTTGTTTCTAAGATAAGAATAAAGATCGATTTATTTATTTGTTTGTTTCTGGAGAGAAATATTGGCGATACTTTTCTTACCTCCAGGCTGTTGATTAACTGCTTTGACATAATACTCATATCGCATATTCAAAACAGAATTTGGTATGACAAACTGATGTTCTGGCGGATTAATACGTTGTGTTAAAAATTCCTCTGGAATCTTGCCGGATGGTGCTTGACGCCATTTGACCTCATACCAAAATTCCGGTGCACCCCATTTTATTGCCGGTAAACTCTATTGGATTCGTTACAATAGAAAACAAAAACGAAAGAACAATTGAATTTATTCGTACCTCCCATTCGATAATTAACGGTTGAGTTTGTGATGTCAATGCTCGAACATTAGTTGGATTGTATTTTGGTTGACAAGTCGATGTTGTACAAACTGATTGATAAACAGGACTTGGATCACTTGCACCTATATGATTGTATGCAATAACACGAAATGTATAATTTGTCCAACAAGATAGGACAACTCGAAGATCATTTTGATTAGCTGGAAGATGTTTCGTTTTGATAGCTGAAAACAAAAAGTCAGAAACGAAATTTTTTAATTGAAAATCTTTAAAAATAGTTTAGTTTATCACTTGTAATTTTTGGTTCTAATCGAACTGAACCATCTTCTGATTTAACTTCATTGAAAATTTCTTTTCGATGTTCAATCGGTACAGATACCCAATCATTCGGTGTAAATGTTGTATTATATTGTAATTCATAGTAGAGTATCGATGCATGATTATCACCTAAATAATCAAAAAAAAGATCATTTTATTTATTTTTCTATTAAAAAAAAAGTCAAATTCAGACCTGTTCCTTCCCATTGAACAACCGCATACGGTTGATCAATCGTTCCATTACAATTGATTTTTTTAATTTTCGGTCGATTCGGTCGATCTTGTACAACCAATGTTGCACTTGCATCATCAAAATCAAGATCGGTACTTGCTCGACAGACATAGACGCCAGCATCATCAAATTGTACGTCGACAATTTTTAATAGATTATCATCGATCGTCGTTTTGATGAATCGACCCGTATAACTCAATAGTTTTCCGTCTTTATACCAATCAATCGTTAGATTCAATGACGAGTCAGCAACAGCTGTACATCGAAATATTGCGTAATGACCTCGACGAATTTCTTGACTATTGGGCTGATTTTGTATGCGTGTTTTTTTCTTGATACTAACTGTTGTATTACGTATTGTCGAACCGAATTTATTTGTTGCATTGCAAACATAAATTCCACTGTCCAATGTCGACGCATCTCGAATAGTTAGAGTTCCATTTTTTGAAATTGAATATCTAATCACAAAGAGAAATATATCAATCCAATTAATTATTCATTTTGTGTCTCGATTTTCTTTTTCTCTATCCGATTTGGAATGCCTGAGATAATAGAATAGATATACTTATGTACGGATGTGTGTTTATATAAAAAGATGAATCAATAATAGAATAGTCAAAAAGAAACAAGAAACAAAGAATGTCAATCAACTACATACCTTCCTCCATTAATTATTCGATCGCGTTTTGTCCAAATGACCTTAGGCGTGGGTGTGCCGGATATTTCACAAGGTAGAATAATATTTTGTCCTTCAACACTACGATAGAATACTTCTGGACCACGTTGAATTTCTGGCTTATCGGCTAATTAAATTAATAGAAGAGTTGTATACGAACAAAAGAACAAGCACATCGACTTACTAATAACATTAACATAAAAATTAGCAAAAATAGAACCATGAATGTTAGATACATTGCATTGATAAACAGCTGTGTCCGATTTAGCAATATTCTGTAGAATTAATCGATTTTTTTTAATTCGTCGACGAGGATTCGATGGAATTCGTGCATCTTGTATCGGAATTCCATTAATAAACCATTGTGTTTTCAATGGTGCAGGTCGACCTTCAGCATTACAACCGAATTCAACTGTTTCACCTTCGATAACTTGAGTATCTTTTGGTTTCGACAGCCAATAAGGTTTAGCATCGATTTGAACATTAATTGTAAACGAATCATAACCCAATTCTATAAAATTTTACTACAAAAAAGAAAAAGCGTTTTTTTTCTCATCCTTTACCATTATGTCCTCGACATTCATAAGCTCCAGCATCATCATATTGAAGATTATTGATAATCAATTCTTGTCTTTCGACGTTAATTGTTGAACGTGTTTCTGGTAAAGTGCCTTTAACCTTTCTCCAGACAACATCTGGCGTCGGTAGTCCAGCGAAAATACATTTTAATGTTAATGTTTGCCCTTTGAGAAATGTTTTCTTCACTTCAGACGTCCATAATTTTGTTGGTTGACGATCTTGAGGTTCAATTCTAATCACTTTCAATTGTGTTATGACACCACGACGAATAACATTCAATTTACGCGAAAAAACATTACATATGAATTGTTTTTGTTCATCTTCATCTTTGACATTTAGAAAATAGAGATTGCCTTCATAGTCTTGCTGTATACGTGCATTCGATACACGAACACCGAATTGATCGACAACATTCGTATTGTCCGTCCAATAGATTTCAGCATCGGGCACACCGTCCGGCGGTTGACATGGAATTTTCAATGAATCACCTCGTTGAACTTGTAGAATTTGTGCTCGATCATTGAGAGGAAATGCATCGAGTTTGGCAAGACGTACACGAATTTTTTGAGATACAGCGGTACCTAAAAAAATAGATTAGAAAAAAAATAACATAATTTCATTTCGATTAATTTTATTTTCTTCTACATACCCCAAATATTAGTCGCATTACATTGATAGAGACCTTGATCAATCATTTCTGGTTGGATAAAGGTCAATGAACCAGAATCTGTTGCCATAAGAACACGCTTATCTTCTGTATTTGGCTCAAAGATTTGTCCATTTTTAGTCCATGAATATATCGGCGATGGATCGCCTTTAGCTAAACATGGCAATTCAAGACTAACACGTGGATCAAAAATAATATCAAAGTCTGGCTCTTTTAATATTGTCGGTGGTATTGAGCCTACGAAAAAAAATCGATTCAACAATGGATTTTTTTAAAATAAATTCCTACTTGAATGTACAAAAGAAAATAAAACAAAAGTATATACAACATTTGACAAGGCCATTTTGGTATTTGATGTTTAAGAACGAAAAAAAAAACGAGTCAAGAAGAAACTTTCTTTGCGATTTTGTTTGCTATTTAAGTAAAATGCTGTTGAAACATCTAAAATTTAAGTAAGACATATTTTATTTATGAACGGTTAGATAAAAAGCGTTGACGAGCTCGAAGAAAGTATATAAATCGTTAATGTGTTCTTTCTTTCTTTCTTTTTTTTCTGTAGTTCTGTGTGTTCTCTCTCTCGGAATGGAGTAGTTCTTCGTCTTTTCTTTCTATGATTTCTGTCAACTCAACACAACTGATCGACCATTCAATTGGCTCATTTTATCAAGGCAACTATCGCGCACGGAAAAGGAAACTAAGGTGTTTTCTTCCTACTTAATCAACGTCATTGCGCTTGTTTCTTTTATATATATATTAGCAAAATTCCATCGAATCAACAAATGCATTTAAGCTATTCTATCTCTCACTCAACTAAATAGGAAAACACGATATAACACAAGGAATTATAAGATATATATATGTATGGAATTCATTTTTATTCTCATCCATCTTAGAAAATGAGTTGCCTAACAAGTTTCGCTACTCTTCATCACTATCATTAACAATGAAGCAATTGATAATAGAAAAAAATAGGATGTTTGTGCAAGTATTATTGATAGGAAAAAAAGATGCAGAGAAGAAGAAGAAGCAAAAGAAGGAATGCTCATCTCAAGAGATTTATATATAGCTCTTTTCTTCCTTTCTTGCACATACACACACACACAAACACACGCATATCTATACGATCGATGGCAATGAAGAAAAATCGTGCTATAGACCCACAGTTTCTGCTTGTTTAGCTAATGAAAGATGTCAACGATCGACAGAACGAGAAAGAGACAAGTACTAAAAATGACAGAAAAACAACAACAACAACCTCCGTCGAATCTATTTGTTCCATATCGATAAAAAAAACAATATAAACGAAGGAAAAGAAAGTCTTTCTACGTACTGATAAGCGCTAGTTAAATGGTTTTTTACCATTAATTGAACTAAACATCAATCATCTTTTCCAACAGCTTTTGTTTCTACTCATCAGTACCAGTTTGACATCCCTCATCAATCTACATAAACCAAACGCGATTTTTCAGCAAAATACAGGGACAAATATCATCGATGATCTTTAGACATTATTATTTCTTTCGATAATTTATATTAGTTGTAGTAATAAGCAGTTGATTATAAAAAAAAACACCGAAGAAGATGAACGACTAAAGAATGCGATTTCATAATAAAACAAAATATAGTATTTCTTTCCGGCTACAGAAAACAAAATGACATACAATATTCATTGGCTAGGAATTTATTTTCTTTTTTTATTCATTGATGATGTTTCCATTCCATCAACATGATGTCGCTATGTATGTTAGCAATTCTCTTACTCAATTGATTAACCGATCAATTCTACTTCATTTTCCTTTTTTTTGTGGTTACGAACTGATGACGATTACAACAATAGTAATCATAATCATGATGATAAGAATCGAGGCAAATCATGAACAATTCTCTGTGGAATTTCAATCGAGATTATGTTTTCGATGGGATTTTACATGTTCATTATCGACAATTAATCATTCGAAATCGGAACAAACGGATTGCATTTATCTGTAAACAAGTGTTCATTAAGATCGAGAAATAAGATCTCGTTTGATGATAGAAAACAAAAACAGAGCAATTTATCTTGGGATAATTTGATCATATGTGTTTACTAACTAACAATAGAAAATGATTTTTTAATTGGATTTCTTCGTCGACAAGCAATTTTTTATTAAAACTAGACAAAGACAATGAACAATATATGATATATTTAGATATAATTACAATAAATCAACAGAACAATGTGTAGAAAATTTTTGATTTTACTGAAAAATCTTGTCAAGTTCATAATCGAACTTTAATATATCACTCATTCGTGCTATTTGTATACGATCGAAATATTTATCAATAAATTTATAATAAGAATCAGCAGCGATTTGTTTCATTTGATAGAGACGACCTAATAATTTACCATCAATATTAAGAAAAGCTCGTTGTAAACTAAAATTATAGAATGAAAATATGAAACCAAGTCTTTTTTTTTGTTTTCTATTCAATACTTTGATAATCCAATACGGTCGAGCCATTGTTTGACATCATTCACATTCCAATCTGAGATTTTATTCACATTCGTATATGACGAATCGCCTGAAGAAATTTGTTTGGTTTCATCTAGAAAAAAATCAAATTTCTAAAAGAAATACCGAGAATATTGATTGTTACCTGTTAAATCATCGATATTATTCATCATTGATATGCTAGTACCGTGTGGCGAGTGTGGTATGTCATCGAGTTTGTGACTTGAAGAATTGCTTTTGAATGTATTGTCACGTTGAATTGTACCGATTTCACGCATTAATAATGAAAATGCATCGTCGAATCTAATTCATTCACCAACTCGATTTTTTCAACTCAAAGAGAAAAATAAAACAAAAACATACGGTAATGTGGCAAAATCAACATGAATTTTGGCACCTTTTATAATACCAAGCTAATCAAAATCGAATATAACAAAAACTCTGTGACATAAAAATGATTCAATTACCCATCCGTATGGTCGAAATCTTGGTTGCATTAGACAAGGTACACATGGTTTTCTTAATTCAGTTGCATATTCTTACAAAACAAAACAACAAGCATTTTATTTGAAAGAAAAATTCGAATTGAGAATCAATACCTGCTTCTAAAAGAAAAATAAACATTTTCTTTTCTTTGACTTATTCAAATTGAGAAGAAATACAAACCTAATCGACAATAATAACTTTGTTTATATTGTTCATTCATGCAAATGAGAACAATTGATGATTGCTCGACAGCGCCAGCCATCGACTCTAAAACTCCACCATTGATATTATCAATATCAAGCCAAACCGTATAATGTAGAGCCTAATATATGAATGACAAATAAACATATTTCTTTGAACAAACAAATCGAATTTTTACTTTCAATCGATCTCGAATTTTCATACACATGGCTGTAACTGATCGATTATATGAAATCATAATATGACCTTCTAAGCCTGTTGAATTTGTCGTTGATGTTACTCCTACGTAAATAAAAATAACAAATTATCTGCATGTTTTTGTTTTGAGAAATGATTGTTTTTCTTTGCCTCGATGTTGAATTCGATTTAATGTCCAAAGAATAGCTTCACAATTTTTTTGTACTAATGGACTTGATGATTCATTTCGTGCTGTTGTTATAATTTCAATTGTACGTTGATTGTCAAGTAATCGTTGTACTTTCTCATCGAACGATACATTTAATATTGCATTGGACACACATTCAAGTAGACATTCTTCTTGATTTTTATTTTCAAGAATATTTAAAAGAATATTAACGAGATTTTTATCGATAAATTTATGTGTTCGACCACGAACCATTAATTTCGATAGACCATCGACTAGTTCAATGAAAGAAAATCCATAAAATCTTTGATCATTTCGATTATACATTTGAATCATTCCCGATAGTAATGGAAGAACATCTAGAGAGAGAGAAAAAACGATTTCTTCGAAAATGAACTCGAATAAAATCTCGATTTACCTGAAGTATTGGCTGCTAAGATATTATCTTCGTCTTCATTCATTATTAATGGTAATAATAGACAAGATGTTACACGAATTGCACTAACAATATCCTGTAATTCTTTTACACTTGTTATAAAATCATGATTAGCAGTCGTTTCAGAAAATTGAATATCAACAGTATTTCCAGGTAGTTTTGTATATTCAGCTACAACCTAAATGATAAACATCATCGATTCTCAATGTGATCATTTGTTCGTTGTTGACATACATTGATAGCATTACATTCTCGAAAATGAATTTTCAATTCAGGTAAATTTGCCATATTATAAAGAATTGTTAATGCTGAATCACAGATATATAAAATTTTCTGCGAGAAAATAAGAAAAAAAACCTATGTTTTTGTCATCGAATAAGTAAAGGAAAAGCAACCTGATAATTATTGAAATCAACATTGAGCATAGCTTCGTCAGGATTATCGATAATATAGCATTTTTTAAGCGATTCTTGATATGACGAATCACTAAGAATTTCACAAGCAAATTCAATAAAACCTGCATCAGCAGCTTGCTAAAAGTAAATGATTTTTTTTCTTTTTTATTCGTGAATATTTTCAATTGAATTTACTTTTCTTATTAATCCTTCTTTATCGAATTCATGATCGGTAAAATTACTAACAGAATTATAAAGTAAAATACTATGAACAAATACAATTCGTCGAACGAGATATCCTTTTTCTTTGTAACTATGCATCAAAGTCATTGCCATTTCTAAATAATTTATATTTAAAAGAAAAATACAAAAGTAAAATCGAATATTTACCTGGAAATTTCATTTCAGATAGTTTCAATTTTGCTCCTGATATCCATTCCTTTGGTTGATGAATAAGATTTTCCAAGAAACGTAGAACTTGCAATGCTATTTGACTTTCATAATCTTCACGTTTCATTGTTCGTAAAATATTCAAAGCATCTTCTAACTAAGAAAAACACAAAAACGTCAGCAAAATATAATCAACAGTCGTTTGAAAGACGTACTTTTTGGGTATATTCATCGAATGTTTGTGATTCATGTTCAAAAGTAAATGTATTGAGTGATGTCGCAGCTAATAGACCGGCATTATCATCGGTATAGTTTTCGTCCGAATTTTCAATGGCAATTTTGCGCATTTGTCGACGTTTCTACAGAATGTTAAATTCAAAGAACATTTTTTTATTATTGTTGTTATTGTTTATTTGAAAGAATGAATATATCGTACAGCGAGAAATAGTATTGGCATTTTAGCTAAACGTTTACAAGCTACGACTTGAGCCATAGAGTCTGGACGATGACTCAGCCGAGGTAATGTTGAGCTGGAACGAGTTTTTTCACCTTTGTTATTGGTGAGTGTCATCATATCGAGTTGATCCGTTGCTGGTAATGCGAATATCGAGGTTGGAGAAACCTAAAAGTAGAATAATAAATATTTTTTTAAGTGAAAAATATCGATTTTTATGTGTTACTTACTTGAGTTGATTCGGACATTCTTCGTCTGTGTTTTTTTCTTTCCTAATAGTAATTCAATTTATAGTTTGAGTCAGAAGCATTTTTGCCTTATTCTCAGTTTGTATTAAGTTGGTGAATAACAAAAGTCTCAACAAATAAAACAAAAAATGACATTCAACTACAAGGTATAATTTTTTTCAATGAATGAATTGGTGACTCATGTCCTTGTCAAAAGAAGAAGAAAAAGCAAGATTTTTTGTTCTCTTTCTACTTCCACATTTGTCAGTTGAGTAAAGCGTAAGAAGAACGAGTATGAATATTATTTCCTATGTTCTTTTGATAGAGGCGCATCAAACATTAACGATGGTAATGTCTGAATACGAGTGGGTAATAGTGCACTGTCATTATTCACAATCGATCTTTTCCTGTCATTAGAAAATAACTGACTGAAAAATAAAATGATCATGATTATTGATTAGACCTCTTTTTTTTTCATGTTTTATTTTCCCCATAACGAAAAAAAGTCATATATCTGCCCCCACGTCATTAACACTGAGTAGGATGCATCCACGTAATAAATACAATTTATTTTTTCTTTCGAAAGAAAAAAATAGAAACATAAACGTTCTACTGCAGTAGATATTTGTTGAATAACGATAAATGATAAACTTCGTAATCAAATAATTTTCGTGTTTGCTTGCTCGTTTGGAAAAATTATTCATAACTTATAGTCATTTGTTTTCTCTCTCTCTCTCTCTGGCGATGAATATATGAATCAATATGAATAAAATCTTCATAAATTATTGATGAACTTGGCCCAATATTTTCAAAGCTCAAATGTATAATTGTGATCTTATTTGTACGTAAAGTTTACATCATAATTAAATCGAGGTCTCAAAAGTAAAACTGTGTGAAATCAATTAGAAAAGAAATTAACAAAAAATGGACATAAAACTTTCATCTTTCAAACGAAAACACACACATATTTACTCCCACAAGAAAATTGTTAATGTTTATGATTACACTAAAAATCTTTTTTTTGATTTAAAGGACTGTTGCAAAGTCATATTCATGTTAGTCTAGTATCTCGTTAATTTTGCCTTTGAGCATAGATAAATAATAAGAGCCAAAAAAAACATAATGGATAAAAGAATAACATTGATGAGTTCATTTTTTATTCTTTAGGTTCACAGGCCGATCGAGTCAAAAAGAATAGAGAATCGAATTCGAATCTTTATTTTCTCATGAGAAACGTAGACAGTGACTTACGATAGTGATGTAAAAAAATCGATTACAGTATAGAGAGTGAAAAAAAAGCATTGACAAAGATGTCATGTGATAAAATAATAGTGCGCACACCTATATATTCGAATAGATACCTGTTCTGCTTGATTAGATGAATACGAACACATTTTACCTTTTCGTCTTTTTTTTCCTTTTTACTCTTCGATCAAATATCGATATTTTGCTCTCGGACTTTGTCTCTTTCTCTTTATTTCTCATTGAATAGGGTATATTTAAAATAGAACTACTATCGATTTTATACTTACATTCAACATTTGATATTATTTTACGAGCCGATTTCTTTGGGAAAAGATCATTGCTAATAAATAAATCAAAAGGTAAAGAACATAGATATCTGCTTAGTAGAAATTGTATTTCAAGTTTCGCTTCTTTCGTTTTTATTACTCTCAATAAGAGAAGAAAAAAAACGTATAAAAACATCAATAGATTAGAATGAAAAATGAATTGTAAAACGAAAAAAGAAAAACGACTCAAACGCACACCTATAGAGTTTTTTTGTCTGTTAATACGTAATAACGAGTATGTTCGAAGAAGCAGCAATAGCACGAAAAGATTCGTCGGTATCATCGACGAGAACTGAAAGTATATCCATACGTAGTCGACGAGGTTCCTCGACTCCTCAAAGCCCATCGGTAGGTTTTGGAAATTATGCTAAAAGAAGAAGAAGAAGAAGAAAGGAAAAGCTTGTTCATTCATCGAGTTTCTTTGCTTTAATTCTCGATATTATTGTATTTATTTAGTCATTATCAATGGAACAAAATAATCCGAGACGAATGTCAACAACTGAAATCGATCTTGAATCGGTTCTTCAAGTACGTCGACGACGTTTATCGGTCACATCACCTCAAGCATCTCAAGATGCACATCGTTATACCGATATAATTATTTTAAAAGTGGAAAAGTCGAATGATATTCTTAAAGAAGATGCTCGATGTATTTTTCATGGTTCGTTAATTTCTTTTTAAAAAAATCATTAATTTTTTATCTTTTCCAACTCGGTTGAATAGGTGATTATCATGTTTTAACTGATATCTTTCAAAAATATACATCACATATTAAACTTCATCATGATGATCCTGATATCGTTAAAAATCATGATCGTTTATCGGGTAAAATTTATACGACAGTCGAATTACCAACAATGTCATTGATTGAAGTTCTTGAAATTTTACATAAACATTACTTTTCAATCGTAGCTAATTCGACTAATTTTGGTAGCGCAACAAAATTACAAGAATTTATTTTACTACGTAATAAAGATACAGCTGACACTAGCCGACCATTGCCAACCATTGACACGAAGCATCATTGATCCATTTTATTTATCAAAATTAAGTCGAACTTTCTTTTCTTTTTTTTGCTTCTTCTTTTTCCCAAAATGTAGAATTTAGTTATTCTCGACAAAACAAAAAATTCATTTTTCTTCCAATCCTCTTCATATTGTTCTAGATTTTGATATGTCTGCAAGTAATACAGGTGACGTTGATCTCGAAGCAGTTCTCAATGTTCGACGTCGAACATTAGTATCCATTGGCGGATCATCAAGTGCTACACAACAACCAAATTATACGGATACCGTCTACTTAAAACGCATAGATAAATCACAATCTATATTAACCATCGATTCAACAGTTTATATCTTCGGTGAATTACAATTATTGTTTACAATCTTCGAACGATATACAGCTAGTTTAATTGTATACGAAGATACTATTACGAATACGACCAATTTTCCATTAGCTTCGTTAAAAACAAGTTTTTCTGTGCCACGTGAGGAAGACGAACAGGATATTGATGAGCCACCTATTGTTTCTACTCTTCGTCAGACAAAAATTTCATCACCAAAAGGTTCATCTAGTCCTCCTCAAACTCCAGGTAGTCCGCCATGCGTGCAAAAATTAGCTTCCGTCGGTCATTCACAAACAATTGCTTCAGCAACAAACGAATATTCGACACAAAGTCTCGAAGGCAAACGTTATGGTTTCGTTGAAGTTCCTCATATGACGATGATTGAAATACTTGAAATTATCCTACGAACTGGCTTAGAAATAGTCAATGTATCAAGTGATTACGATCAAAATCATGTTCTTCATCAAAATTTTGTCTTTTCAAAAGCTCGTGTACCGTTACACAAATTTATTCAACCATTTTCTCGAACATCATCGGTATCTTCTAATGGTTAAACCGTCCACATAGCAACCAAAACTATATGTATCACGAAAACTTTTCTATGTTTTATATTTAGATTAAATTAATTAGATATTTGTCACCTGAATCTTTTTTTTGTAAAGAAAAAAAGAAATGCAACATTAATTAACAAATCTTTCTTTTCATGTTTAAAAAACAAACGTCATATGCTCTTAAACATACACAACTAATCGCCTTTTGCGATTTAAATTAAGACGAATACGCCTTTGTTTTTTTTTCTAAGAAACAAACATTCGTTGACGACTACACCTGATAATGATTATTGACAAGAGAAGACTAGTTTTTTTTTATTTTGGATAACGAACAACACAAAGAAACATCGAGAAAGTGTATTGTTCTTTTTTTTTGTTGCTTGATGTTATTCTAATGATTCGTGACAGTTCTATAGACGAACAAGAAAAGGCATTTTTTTCTCGTTAGTTTTCTTCAACTCAATTTTGTTTTGCATACACGTAATCATAGGCAAGCGACTCGCCTCTGCAAATCAGTCATTTCTAATGCGGATCGTACGACTGCTTTGAGAAAAGAAAATAACATAACAAAAACGCGATGAAAACAAAACGAAGAAAATAAAAAAGACAATGAGATCTTGATGATGTGTGAATATGCGTGTGCATGTAATTTATAGAACTCATTTTTCTTTAATTTCAACTAGTTCAATCAAGAGTATAGAAGACATATTCTGAACTCAACTTGATTCCCAATTGAGAATTAGAAGTATAGAAAAAATCGACAATAGACACAACGGATGTTCGAACGCGTGCAACACAGTCAGGTAGTTATGTGTAATGAATTAATTTCTAAGAAAATATTCCGCTTCAAAGCATACATGCCTATGTCTTTTGTTACTAATTAAACCAAAAGTCAAGTATTATTACCTATTCGTTTTTCAAAACATACGCGTACTTTTTTGTACTCTCGAGAGTGCATACTAAAAATAACAAAATCGAATCAAGTAAGTTTTCAATCGTTGATTTATCCGCCTGTCTATATATATTAATGACCTTGAGAGGAGTTTTTGTCATCTAATCTTGTTGTTTTCGTCGATTTATATCTGTATTTATGTGTATAATTTACTTTTAATTATGCATTTAAATAATGTCAACATTTCTACCGAAGGAAATCGTCCAAACGATTATCTGTTGACTAATTACTTCGGCATGTTCGAACAAATCGAATTAATATTAGTCGAGAACGAAGATTTCAGCGGAGTATACGTATCAATCATTTTATCACTGTCATCTTTAACAACAAACGTAAGAAACGTGAAGATTTATCCGAGCAACATTAGTATTTTTCTTTCTTTTTCGCATCTTCATATAAATATAATCGGAGATAAATATTTCCGTCGATCTCTGATCAATGTCAGATTTTATTCGATTTTGCATAGTCTTAACACGTAGTTTTCAATGTTTTCATTACTGATTACTTCAAGTTATCATCAACATTGCACGCTTGTTCAAGATTAATCTTCTTATTCTTTCTTTCGTCTTCGACAGCATGAATATTAGCATTGCTCGTGTGGTTGCCTTCTTTGATTGTTTCCGTTGAGTTGTTCGTAGCGTCAGAAAAGCTGTGATGATGTTGAAAGGAAGCAAAAGCATCACTAATATAAAGAGAAGAAAACTTCCTTCAGTTTTCTCTCCTTTTTGGTCTCTCTCTCTGTTTCTCTATTTCTCTGTCTTTCTTGCTTTCGCTTTTCTTTTTTTTATTCAAGAAATTCTGAGTTCTAGTCTCTACGGCTGTTGCATTTTCATCGACAGAACTCATAGTAGAATGTTTTTAGTATATGTAATGTAATTCGATCAAAACTAACAGAAACGAACGTCTGGTTTCGACAGAGAACTCGATGCGTCAAGAGCAAAGTGAGTGTGTTTTTTGTGCTTGTTTGATAACATTAGCTATACTTTGTAAACTCGAAAAAATTAGAACACTGAATGCGAATGAAAAGGAACAAGTCAAGGATGAAAAGTGGCACATTTCCTTTTAATGTTCGAAGTAGCTTTTTAAATTTGATCGACCGTTTCTACTTGAGTGAAGTGCCATCTTTTTATTTTCATCCTTCTTCGCTTTCTCATGCTGGAGCCCGATTTCGTTTCTACTCTTCCTCTCTATTTTTTTTCTTCCTCTATATTTTGTAATAAACATTTTATATTATTTGATTATCCGCTCGAAATGAGACATCAACTGTCACCATTAGTTGTGAAAAAACAACAAGTTTTTAACGGTTTTCTTAATATATTTTATTTTCATTTTTGCATCTATTATTTATTCATTTAATCATTTTCAGTTAAATAAATTATGTTTATTTTCTTCGTTATTTATCGATTAAATCTCATTATCTATCAATATTTATTTTTTCTCTCTCTCTCTCCTTTATCAGCAAATATATATATATGATTAGGAAAAAAAAGGCAATGAACAAATATTATTATGTGGAGAGAAAAACAAACTATCAATAAATAATCATTCCTATTTCGTCTATTAAATAACTTGCATATCATTAGTTTTATCACCATTAAATTAAACCCGTAGCCTCGTGCTAGATGAATTGCAATGATGCAGAAGAAAGAAAAGATAGGGCTAAGCGCAAAAATACTGACTAGAATAAATGAAGAAAGAAAACAAAACAAAACGACAGACAGACAGACAGACAGAAATATACTTAGCCAACAAAGAATATTCAAATTTTATCTTTGTCTTAAATCCTTTTTTAATGTCTAATAAATTGATAATCAATTTCAATAAACGTAATAGATCAATAAATGAGATCATGTTATATATATACACTTTTTATGAACTGTCTAATAAGCTTTATTTTTGATTTTTTTATAAATGATTGAATACGAATATGTGCGCATGCTTGAATAATTTTCCTTTCTTTTTTCTTCTTCTTCTCTTTTGATAGACAATTGTCAAGTAAACAATAACTTATTATTTGACAAAAAAAAACAGATAACATTGAAGAACCAATCTTTTTCTGCTATTGAATATGCAAGAAAGGAAATATCAAATGTATAAACAACACAAAAACGAAGAGAGCTCGAACTCATTCAAGAGATTCTGTTTCATTAATTATTAACAGAAGATACGTAGATATATATAAACATTGACCTTATTTACTATTTGTTTAAGAAATTTATCTCTGTATAACGTCAATTAGTTTGAAAATAACTACGACACAGTCACCTTGTGATTTCCGTTTTAAACCAGAAGTAATTAGGTGAGTAAAGTATAGAAGAACAAAAAAAAAAAGAAAATGTTTCATTTTACTAGAAAATTTTGACACAGCTGTTATATAAATATATTTGTGGGTGGTGTGAGTATGTTTATAGGAGCCTCTCTTATTGATAGGATAGAAAAACGATTTTTTTTGTCGCGTTGTGAAACTACTTCCTCATTGAAGATGAAGACGCGAGGAGCAGTAGGAGGAGGAGAAGCAAAAGAAGAAAAAGATATGTAGATATATACGAAAAAAAAAACTAAGAAAGAAAGAAAGAAAGAAAGAGAAGCGAGAGTAACATGAATGGAATAGACAAAGAAAAAAAAAAGAAATCGAGCTAGCATAGTCTGACAAAGTATCTCCAATCGATGTTCCGTACATAATCGAATTCGGCATATGATGAGCTACGATGATTTACGCATGGTCAACCCAATTGCCGAAGCCAATATGAGTAAGTGATTCGACACATTATGAAAATAATCGAGAAAATTTCATTTATTTAAACAAATAGATTATGCATCATAAGATCACAATTAAATTTCAAAAGATTATTTTTATCTTTTTTCTTCTATATATGAACAGACGATGAAATGACCACAAATCAATCGTCGACCTCTTCTAAATCTTTAGAACCTGTGTTCGGTTTCGATCCCTATTTAATTCGATATGGCGCAATCTTTCTTCTCATCGTCGGCACGTTCGGTAATATACTTTCGTTTGTCATTTTTTCTCATGGCACATTACGTAAATCATCGACATTTCGCTATCTCGCATTATTATCCTTGACTGATTTATTAGTGCTCTATTCGGGTTTACTTGATCTTTTCCTTACAATTGAATATAATGGCGCATTTTCATTACGAAATCTCAATCCAATAACATGTCGTTTGCATACATTTATAACCTATTGGTCTCAACATTCATCTTCATGGATTCTCTCGTTCATATCTGTTGATCGTGCCATAGCTACGAATTGTATTCAATTTGCACGGAAATTTTGTACGCCACGTTCGGCTGAATATATTGTTGCTTGTATATTATTAACAACAGCCTTATTAAATTGTCATGAATTGATCTATCTTCAATTACAAAATCTCGATGTTTCAAGTACATCAACGAATTCAGATGAATATACAACTGTGTCACCTGTACGAATTAATTCGATAGTTGACGCATCATCATCGTCAGTTTTATCGAATGAAAATGTCGAAACCAATTATAATAATCATATAAATAGACATAAAAGAAATTTAGAGTCAGGATATTTTGTTATCTCAATCTGTGATAATCCTCAATGGAATTTTCTATGTCCAAGAGAAAAACGAGACCTATCATTATCATCATCTGTATCGATATCAAATCGCTTTTTTTATTCATCATTAGCAACATCAATTCCGAATGTAACAACGAATATTTTCACACCTGATTCATTATCATCATCTGTTACCGTACGGCAATGTCTACCATTGAAAGGTGGCCGATATGATTTCTTTTGGGATCATGTAAATTGATATTTAATTGCAAAAACTAATGTTGTCGTCTTGTTTTTTTTTTCGTCGTAGGTTTGGGAATGGATCGATGTTTGTTTATATGCCGTTATTCCATTTACTGTCATGAGTATTGGAACGTATTTAATCGTCTATCGTGTTTATTATCAACAACGACGTTTATTTCGTACACGTCGTTCAGCTCAAACAAGTCAAACAAGTGGCACAACACCGAATAAAGCCAAGAGTTTATTCTATTTATTATTTACATTGAATTTACTTTACTTTATTCTCGTCAGTCCAGTTGTTTTAGTAACAACAATTTTCTTTCGTAACGATGAAGATGAAAACAAATATCCACGTTTCAAAGCTATTATCTATCTTATGCAATATTGCAATCATTCACTCAATTTTATTTTCTATGGTTAATTCAAAATCACGAGATTTTTCTCGAGAAAAATTTGTTTTTACTATCTTTTCTAGGTATTACATCGCCACCTTACCGTCGAACATTATGGGAATGGTTCGAATTGCTAATTCCACATTTGCCTCAATGTTGTCAACGAACAATTCGTCGACGATCAAAAACTTTACAAACAACACGCACCATGCATTTACAAAGTAGTATACCTCAACAAATAAGAGTATCAATTAAAAATGAACACGAAATAGTTACAACAACTTTACAAAGTCATAATGTGAAAAATGAACGAGTCTCTCTCCTACAGAGATAGATATTTTGTTGGCTTTTCTTTTTGCATTTGTTTTCTTAAGAAAGAAATAAGTATCTTCTATACATATAATTATATAAATATATTTTATGTGATTTATTGTTGCTAAAAATATGTTTTTTGTTCTCCATTGATTATTGATGACGATGTTCTTATGAGAAAAAAGAAGAAAAACAAACAAGAAGAAGAAGAAGAAGTTTTCCAGTAGATCTTTTGCAAATACATTCAAAAGGCTAAAAGAACAATATTAGCACGAGAAGGAAGTGTTTTTCGTCTGGTTAGAAACAATAACGGAAGTAATAATACATGTTATTAGCATGAATTCTATTCAAAAAACGACTTTCTTTTTTTTGTTTTGTTTTACTCTGATCATTTATGTTACCCGATAAATAGGAAGATTATTAAAATAACATTTCGAACCGGAATACAGACATATAATCAGTTACTGTTTTAATCTAATTTTTTTTCTTCATAATTTGTTAGAAAATAAATCTTATTAGTCCTATTTCGACGCATGAAACGGCTAGACTAAAAGATCAAGACATCATTATGAAGATTTGTTTTGGTTTGAAAATTTTCTTTATTTCTTGTTTTTGGAAAAAGACAATACAAACAACAAAGATTATACTCTCTCGAAAAAAAAGAAAGTAAAACAAACTGGAGACATATATGATCGCTAAGAGAACACAAATCAATTGAATTTGTGATTTATCTTGCGTTTCTTTTCTTTTTATTTCTTCTTTCGGTCGAATCTCACAGACACAGAGCAAGAATAATGAAAAAAGAAAATCAAATAAACAAAAAGAAGATGAAGAATAGAGATTTATGTACATGGTTTTGTTTCTCATTGATAGAAGAAGAAGAAGGAAAAAAAGCAATATCAATGAGGATTTAACGTCGTTTATTATCTCGTCGAGATGGTGATGTACTTGATGAAGCTCGGCGACGTTTTTCTCGGGCTGGTGATACAGATCGACGTTGAGCACGATCCGATGTTGAATTATCCGAACGAGATTTCTATTTCAAAGAAATTCAAAATAACATTAGTTCTCTTGAAATCGATCTTCATTTTCTTACATTATCCTTATTGTTTCCGTTTGATGAACGTGCATTTTCTTTGAGTTGTCTTTGTCGTTGTTCTTCATCTCGTTCAGCTTTACGTTGTTCGGCTCGTTGAGCTCGTTCAACAATCTATGAACAATCAATAAGTGCACAAATCTCATTTCAACAGGCCAAAAGACTCGATTCATACTTGTTCTTCAGTCAGTTGTAACCAATAGATACAAGGTTTAGCTTTGGTTTTACGAAAGTAATCGTCTAAACCTTTTGCTGGTTGTTGTTGTTGTTCCGAAGGTTTGACTGAATTGTCTGTTGATTCTTCGATAACTTGACGTTGTAAAGGTGATTTTTCTTTGTCTTGTTGCAATTTCGGTAGATCCCATTCTCTGATATCAGTTTGTTTTGTTGATGAACTCTTTTTATTATTAGTTTTATTTTCATCATGTAAATTCGATGATGATTTATTCGTATTCGGTGTTTTTTCTTGAACAAGACGATTCATCGTCGTGTCCATCGCACCGATCGACATTTGATCCGGTGATAAATCCGTTGTTTTGCTGAATTCAAACTAGAATTTCGAAATAGAATTCAAATCAAAGAATTTTGTTGTTTTTTTTTCTCTTCTTTACTTCGTCTTGTCGAGCGAATCGAACAGATAAAGTTTTGGGATTCGTTGATGGCCATCGGCAACCATCGAGCGCTTCACGAGCAGTTTGCGCATCGTCAAGCGTTTGATACTGAAAAACAAATGTCAATGATTGAATCAGAACGATAAAATTGTTAATCGATAGTTACGGTTGCAAAACATTGACTTTTGATTTTATCAAGCCAAAGTTCGCCATCGACTAACAAACCATAACGACTCAAAAGTTCTTTTAATAATGGAAGCGTAAATGGACGAGTAAGACCACGAATGTATAAAATTCGACTGGGTGGTTCAAGAGCTGTTGTTGCGTCTTTTACACGTACTGGTTCGTCCACCATGAGAGCTTGATGAATTAAAAAAAGAAGACAAGATATTCAAATAAAGATCGAGAAGAGAATCGAAACTAACCATTCGTTTTGCCATCGATTAGTGTTTTGGATTCGAATGAAGCAATTCGATTTGGTGCTGATGTTTTCTTTCGATTATCTGAACTAGTTCTATTGAGATCATCATTGAATGATGATGAATCAGCACCATCAATAACAACCGTTCGGTTTCGTTGTTGTTGTTGTTGTTGTTTTTGATCAGCTAAATCTCCAATTGTCATCGAATCCGACAAAAGAAGACCATTGCCAACACTTGTTTCAAGAACGCCTTGATTCGTTGAAAGTTCAAGTTCATCGACATTATTTTGTTCATTCGTTCGATCTTCTAATTCATCAGTTACGATCGATTCAGGCGCTAGACTTATATCAGGTATAAGTGTCTAATCGAAATCGAGAAAATTTGAAATGGGATTTTTGTTGAATGGAGATTTTTACTTTGAGAACATCGGATGATAGATTGACTCGATTACTTGTCGTCGTTCGACTGAGACCTTTCATCAATGATGACGATGATGATGTTTGAGAACGACTAGGTTTGAGTTGCTGTTGAGCTGCTGGTTTTTCCGGTTGATTCAATGAACTATCTTCGATTTCTATATAATTCAATTAAAATTTGAAATCATCAAATAAAAGTTAAAATTATTCGTTACTTTTATTGTTTTCATTGGTAGTTAAATCACCTGATTCTTCGGCAACTAAAGTAACAGTCGATGATTTATCAATCTGTTCGTTTGTTGAACTAAATCAATAATATCAAATATGTTGTTGTTTTTTTTTTGTTTCTCAAATCGTTTATTTTTTAACATACGAGTTAGCAGTTGGTTCATTAATCGGAAGTGATTGATTTTCTTGTTGTGTTTGCGATGATTGTTGCGGCGATGGCGAATGATGCCATCGTGATTTAGGTGATTTCGATCGACTTAAACGATGTCGATCGCCTGACAATGGAATTTCTTTAATAACCGACTCGGATTTTGTACTCCTACTGTCTACTGATGGTGAACGTGATTCTCCTCTATCGTTTCTTAATGTTCCAATATCCTTTTGTTCCTCTTCAATACTCTTACTCACAGACGAGTTCTCCTCAACATTGTTTTTATTAATCAGATTTTCCGATGCTGTATCAACGATTGGTTCGTTCGTATTGGTTATTTGAATGGTAGGATTTGAAATTGGTACTTCAGTTGGAAGATTAATGATAGGTACTTGCGGAACAATCGGTACCATCGGTGGTTGAATTTGTTCAATTGGTTGAGAATCAATTGAACCTTTTTTACTTCGTGTTCGAGTTCGTTTTTCTGGTATTTGAACAGGAGGAATTGTTGGTGAGATCGATGAAGTATTTTGATTCAATCGTTGTTGATCAGGTGTATTCATGGGTGAATAGAATTGCTGCTGTTGATTATACAGTTGACGTGGTTCGGAAGGCGAGATGGTTAATTGTTGAGGTACGGGAATCATTGGAGCTGGAGGTTGATGAAGATTTTGTTGCATTGGTAAATTATACATCGATGGATGTTGATTAAGAGTCTAAGTTGAATTGATTTTTTGTTTATTTAAAAAAAGAAAATCGAATTTACTTGATCATGCATTTGCAGATTTGAATATGTAAGTGGTACTTCTCCTGGATGCATTTGTTGAGAATAAATCATCGGACTACCAGTATTCGGTGTCATGTAACTATTCGATGACATCGTACGATTATGTGAAACAACCGGTGATTGTTGTAGATTAGCAAAATTATTCGTTCGTCCATCGAAACTCATCGAGTCTAAGGTTGATGTTGTCGATGCTGTTTCTAATGTTGCTTGTTCGTATTCTTTTTGTAGAGCAACACGTAATTTTGCAAGGAGATCTTTTTTATTGCCTGATGTTGGACAACCACGACGTTTTAGTTCGGCACGTAGTTCAACATTAGTCATCGTATCAATACGTGACAATTGATTGGTTAATTGAGCTTCTGCCATCGTGTTGCAAAAGCTATCAGATGAACAATTCAAAAGTAATGTTAAGAATACAATTACAGGATTTATTAATACAAACGAATAGAATCTAGAAGAGAAGAGATAAATAAAAACTATCTTTGATATTCTTGTTTTATTAGAAAAAATCTCGTGCATGCTTCGTAGAGACAAGAGGATTTCGATATATGAAAGCAAATGAGTGATTTAAATTGCTCGAGGAGGACGATTTATGTCTGGAGTTGGTCTAACGAGCAATTTAAACAGAACTACAGCTGCAACAGCTATGACAAGAGGTATAACCCATTTTGTCCATGATCCATCGGCTTGATTTCCGTTAGATTCATTTGAATTAACACCGGTGGTAGTAGTAGTGGTGATCGTAGTCTGAACAGAGAAGAATATGTTTGACATACGAAAGATTTTATATAATCAAAATCTACTTTTGGTTTTGTTGGTTTTTTAATATCATTCTATTTTGAAAAACGAAAAGAGAATCAATAAGATTCTGATTGATTTCTAATCAACTTACAGGATGTAATTGGCCTATTTCGTATGCTATCATTTGTTCACGTGCGTCGTTACTATGACCAACATCTTCGAATGCATTTGTTGCATCTTTACCATGTTGTTCTTTTAAAACTTCTTCGCCACCAGGATGCTGAAAGAAATTTTTCGAATAACAAAAATGATTTCGTTCTTCTTTTTTTTTATCAACGAACTTCATCCATAAATTTGGTAATATCATAAACACGATTATCAATAATCATTATACATTTATCTTTATCTTCGGATAATTGTTTTACTTCAGCTAATGTAAGCACCTTTTCATTGGAATTATCGTTTGTAGAAGAAGCCATGCTTTTACTTCGTTAGACAAACAAGTAAGAACAAACGAAAATTGATCTGAAATTATGAGAAAGTAGATCATTTTTATGTGTTGTGTGGTCAATGATTTGTTAATAGGGAAAAAGGCGGTCTCTGTTCGATGACAGCCATAATCGTATGTTTTCGACCGCATTCATGATATCTACTATCTCATTTGCTAGTCGACATAAACCAATAATGACTTATAAAAACACGAATTTTAATAGACAAAAAAATATTTTCTCAAAAAATTACACATAGATCGATTATATTTCTTTTTAAAATCATTTTCCTATCGAAATATATAGATGTCGCTTTTGGATAACTGCGCATTTACGTGATGAAGAGATAATCATTCTTATTGCATCCTTTGCAAGGTAAAAAAAGTGAAACTGAAACATGTTTGACCTTCATCTAATTCTCGAATATCCAAGTTTAATTGTAACTAATATGGTAACAAAAGAAAATATTTGTTATATTATTGACACAGATCCAGAACAAGTTTTATTTCTGGACGTGATTTCCTCGTTGTTAATCATCGTACGAATGTCATTAAAAAAATTAAATTTTTTCTTTTTCTAAATAATGTTTCTCAATAGAACAAAGAAGGCATGGAATATTAAATGTTTGATAGTGTATGAAGGATGCTTATTTGTCTCAAATAAAATGAGGAGAGAAGAGAAAAAAAAAGAAAATATTAGCTTTTCAGTCTATATAACTTTTTTTTGTGTTCTATGAGGAAAAGACAAAAGAAAATAAAACTCATGACACACAATTAATGTTCATAATTAAAATAAAATGCAACGTCATGAACCGATTATTCAACTGTCAGATCATGTTAAGAATAAACTTAAACAACATCGATATCAAACGTTGCAATCTCCTTTCAATAATTCATCCGATGAATTTCTAGAAGTTAACAGCATTGATGAAGATGAAAATCAATACGGTACGAGATTCTCATCGAATTATTTTCAAAAAAAAGACTTTTTCTTGTTCAATAGAAAGTGATTGTTCACATTTTTCACCACCGACAGAGAGAGATCGACCACGTCGAGCAACATATACAATCTATGAAATGAAACAACCATCATCGGATGGATTTTTTACGGAACGAAATGTTTATAACGAAAGATATTCGAAAGAAAAACCATGTGCCGAATGTTATCGTCGAAATCGAATTATCGAACATCAAAAACAAGATCTCTCTCGTCTTTATGAACAAAATAAACTTTTAAAACATGAACTTCGTTCGACAATATCGATCAATCAACAATATGAACATGATCTAACCAAATTGAAACATCATTTAAACAAAGTTAACTCTCATCTTTATGAATATCAAACGAATTTCGATGGTCTCAAACAAAAAATTTTATCTGACAAAAAGAAATATTCGAAAGAAAATCACGATGATGAACACGAATCAGAAGAAGAGACAACAATTGATCATATAAAACGACTTCGATACGAAATACAAATGTATAATCGAATAGTAGCTGCCAAAGAAAAAGAACAAGATAAACATCAACAAAAGCAAAATTATTATTTATCATAAATCCTCTTTTCTCTCTTTTTTGTTGTTGTTGCAATTTGAAATTTTACACAAAGAAAAAAAAATAACAATAAATAGAAATCAATTCGATTTAATTTAAATCAAAAAACGTTGTAATTTTATGATTGTTTCTTGTGCTTGTTGATGTCGTAGGTCGTGATTTGGTTGATTTCGTTTTCGATTTAAATGATGTATGGCTAATACGTCGAGTCAATGGCATTGAATGTCCACCGAATTTATTGAATGTTCGTTGAAAATTTCGTTGATTCTGTACGAATGGTCGAACGAGATAATCGTGATTTTCCTCGGTTTCATCGTCTAATTTTCTGACTTTCGTTTTCTTCATTTCGGGCAAATCGAGAGTTGTTGTTGTTTGTTGAATTATCGAATGAAGAATGTCAATAGCTGATGATGTTGTCGAAAATTGTTGAGTCGAAAAACCGATTGGTGATGGCGAACGTTCGGGTATGTTCGTTAGATCGACCATATTCGAATCGTTATCATCATCTTTCGAACTTTCATCGTCAATCAAAGGATTTGTACGAACTTTCGATTTCTCAGATGTAACATTACGATCGAGAAGAGATTCTAATTGATTTATACGTGATTGATAGGATTCGAGTTGTTGACGAAGAGAAATTAATTCTTGTTTGGCGCCGTCTGATGAACTTTTTTGACTGAAAAAAAAAACAGATTTCGAATTTATTGATTTGAAATTTGAGAGAAATACCGTTGAATAGCTTGACGTTTTTCTAGCTGCATTTTTTCGCATTGTGCAGTTATACGATCGAGATTTCGAACTAGATCTTGTTTATCATCGGACATTTTGCAATGTTCTTCTTTGAGAATGATATTATAACGAATTAATTCTTGAATAACACGATCTTTATCTTGAATTGTTTGACAAGATCCGATCATTTTTTGTAGTTCACTTTTAAATGTACTCGCTAAACCTGAATTGAAAATAGATTCATCGTTTTCGATCGATTCAAATCGAAGAAATACCTTTGTAAATCAAATCAATATTTCGATATTCCGATAATTTCGTTTGTAATGTTTTGATTTGTTCATCTTTTTTATTCGACAGATCTGCATGTCTAAGAAAACCGAAAAGAATTATTATCAAAAGAATTTCAATCGAATTAGGTACTTGTATTGTTCGATTAGCATGTTGATTTTGGCGTCTCGTTCATTGATCATTCGTTGATGTTTATTCGCTTGTTCACTCAATTGTCGACGTAGATTTGTTGTGTCTTTTTCAAAAGCTTGCCGACGTTCTTCAACCTAATGCAAACAGTGAAAAACTGATCGTACAAAACCTCGATGGATTCTACTTTTTGCAAATCATTTGTGAGTTTTCTGCAACGTTGTTCAGCTTCGAGAACTTTCGTTTCTTGTGTTTCGATTTGATGAAGAAGTTCCGACGTATGTTGACCATCGGCAGGCATTTGAGTTTGACAGAGTGGTTCCATCAGATAAAGTTTTCTGGCGCAAAATCATCGTTTCATTGAAATTCATTTAAAAAAAACAAACGATTTTTACTTGATTATCTGTTTGGGTGTAATTGGTGTTCGACATTGTGGACAAGTTTTCTTTCGTTCGTCAACTATCCATCGATCCAAACATTTATCATGAAATAAATGTCCACATGGCGAAGCTGAAATAATTGACGAAAGAAAAAATCGATCCAGACATATTGTACACGCTATGTTCATATTTAAATTGAATGAATGGATGGAATTTGAATATGATTTTCAAAGAAACAAGATTCTACTGGCCAATACAATTCGAGCTCTTTATGAAATGACCAAAGGTAGTCAATCGATATCACTGAAAAGATGTCACTAAACGATATTTGTAGGAAACAAGTAATAGTTCAATAGAAACATGTAGAAGATCTGCTTTTGACTGAAGTTTTCTCTTGTTATACACACGATGCAGTTTATTCTTCGATTTATATTACAATTTCTCGTTATTTTCACATCGAATTGAGGTAAATTAACTGATTTTTCTGTTAAAATTAATTGTCGTCCTTTGATTTGAGTAAAGATAATCATTTCTATGAATTTTTTTGTAACAAATGTGCCTTTTCGATGATTGTATATGTAACACAATACACATTGGCAATTTACTTATTCCTATTTGATTTCATTGCACCAATAGAAACCTACTGAGTCCTTTTATTTACTACAGAAGATCATTTTGTTTTATTTTATCTTTTTTTCTCACTCACTCACACATTTTGTTACAGATAAAACTTTTCCATTCGAAAACCAAACCAATATGGAAGAAGTTGATAAAATTTTAATACAAAGTTTACGTGATATTGGCTGGTAAACTTGATTCAATTGAATTGTTGAATGATTTCACTTTGATTTCTTCTAGTCAAGTCGAAGATTCACTTAAAAATGTCAGTGAATTCGATGTAAATACTCTATTCGGTTGTGTGTCTCAATGTCTACAATTAATAACTGGCGATAAAGAATTACCAACACGTTTGCCACCGAATATTTCAACGAGATTTAAAGTTTGCGGTGAATTAGCTCAACTTTGTCAGGTGATTAGTAGTACATTCAAACGAATGTTTTGTTTTTTTGAAAGAGATTTTCCGTTTCGTAGTCGAATGGTTACAAAGGTGACATTGGTTATCAAACGTTTTTAAGTATCAACGAAAATGAAACGCGAAGATTATTGAATTTTCTTATTGAAAAAGTTCCAAGAGAAGTAGCAGCGTCTGTTGCATCGACAACACTCGGTAATTCGACGAGAAAATGATTGACATTGAATTCCAATGAATTTGTTTGATTGATTGATTTCAGATCCTTGGGAAGCACTTGAACGAATTCTATCGAATAAAATAACAGCTCAATTAACTGAATCAATATGGATTCCACATGATCTCGTTCTTGATCTCTGTCAAGTTCCAGTTCATCATTCAGCTGCGACATTTGCTCACAAATCTGTATGAACAATTCATCGAAAATGATCTGTAAATTATTTTCTTTCGTTAGGGTTTTATACCGACAAATCGCTCACAAGTATCGACACTTCACGTACCTCCAGCGAATGGCAAAAATAAACTATCGCCAGGTTTGAAATCAAATTTTTGATTGACTACTTTTCGATTTTGGTTTTTGTTTTTGTATAGAATTCAGTTCGTATGTTTTTGAACAAGTTAACTTTCGAAATCTAGCCGATTCGTTAATGTACGAAAATCAAGTTTCATGTTGGCGAGAAAAACAACGTGAATCAAGTTATTTAGTTAGTTATTTTCTTTCTTTTTCGATTAGTAATTGAACGAAAAACTGAATTTAGACTGCTGGTCAATCGATTGCTCATAAATTTTCCAAAGAAATTAGCCAACAAATCGAAGAAGGCGATACGATCGGTGCTAAATACGAATATTCAAATCGATCGGATATGAAAAAGAAAGGCGATGATTCGCTATTAACTCGTTCACGTTTTATGCATACAAATGCTCATGATCCACAGAATAATGGTGGTGAAGATACGGCCAAACGAAGTTTAGATAATGCCGAAGAATTAGAAACATTAAAAGCAACAATTGCAGAAAATGACGATATTATTCGACAACTCGAAGAAAAACTTCAAAAAGTCGAAGAAACAATTAAAAAAGTGAGCAAATAAATATGAAAATCAAAACACTTTTCGATTTCTCGTTTTAGTATGAGAAATTTTCTGATGATACCAAAAATGAAATTGACACGATCAATAAAGATCTATCCGTTAGAAAACAAGCAGCCACTTACATTCTTTCCGTTGATCCCGAAACACAACGTTTACAAGTACGAAATCACTATCTGATTTTTCTGTTCTTTATTTTTGTTTTATCGAAAGAATGCAATCGAAAAAATCCGAAGTAAATTAACAGGATTGGACACTCAATGGGGTGAAGCGAAAGGACGTCTTATCGAACAACGAGATAATCTTCTTGAAACTTTGAACAATCGTTTAGCTAAAATAAACGAAAAATTAAATGAAATCAACGATATGAAAGCGAAAGGTCGTGGATTAATGAAAGACATTAAAGAAAAAGACGAGCAATTAGGACGTTTACAAACTGAATATGAAAAACATAAAGCCTCAATATCGAAGAACGATCATTCACGAGCGTTTTTTACCAAACAAATCCTTGAAATTGTTGCGAATACGAACAAACAAAAAGAAGAAATCAATAAAACAATTATCGAAACGCGAGGTTTGCAAAAAGAATTAAATCGTCTCACTGATAAACTCGAACGAACATTTCAAGTTACCGATGGGCAATTATTTAAAGTAAATTTTCCTTTGAAAATAAACTCTCTGCTTTCATTGTTAGTCAATCATCTAGGATGCAAAAACAGATGAATGTGCTCGACGTTCATATAAAATGTTGGTCACATTTCATTCTGATTGCGAACATATTTATAAAACTGTTGAAGATATCGGTGTGATCATTCGAGAAATTCGAGATTTAGAAGATCAAGTAAAATTTCTATGAACTTCGGAGAAAAAAAAGAATATTTAATTTTAAAATTTAGATCGAAGTTGAATCGCAGAAAAATATGACAACCAATTTAGAAACATTGATCGGCGAATACAAGAAGATTCGCGACGAAAATGCGGCATTAAAAGGCGGAAAGAAATAGAACACAAAGCAATTCATCTTTTATCTTTTTTTACGTCAAATTTAACAGTGATTTCTTGTAATAAAATTGATCAAAAACGTTTTTTTTCGATCGATCCGTGTGTGTGCGTGTGTATGGTAATATGCATTTGAGTGATTTTTAAGAAAATAAACTAAAAAGATTTCGACTAAATAGAATTGTTATTTATCAGAATCGCGAACGATTGATTGATGTCTATCAGATTTAGTCTGTCGGCAAACATCTGTCATAACAAATTGAATAGGGCATTGGATTAATAATGGGATGGCAAAGACCTTCTCGATTACAAACTCATTAGGAGTATAGATTTTCTAGGGTGTTCATTTAGAAATAACAAAACAAAAAAGGAATTCAGTTTTATTCGCAAAATATGTTTGTTTTATAAATATATACAAGCTCAGAAAAAGAAGACAGAGAAGAAGATTTCGATTGAAATAAATTATCAAAGTGATAATTTCAGGAGGAAGATAATTACAGACACGCACATAGAAGTAAAACAAAACGCCGATGAGAAGAACGAAGAAAAAACTAAGTTGTTTGCTGTTTGATTTGTTAAAATTTCGTAGTTTCAGTTGCTTCATTTATATAAAACATAAGTTCATCATTTGCTGGTGGACTGCGTTGAGAAGTATCGCTATCAATTGTTTGTCGTCTTGATGATGATTGATTTATACATGTTGTTGAATTCGTTGGATTTTGACAATGATTTGCAAGAGATGACAATGATGTACTTGTTGTCTTGGTTGGACGATGTGTCGAAGAGACATGTTCATGAGTATGTGTGTATTCATGACCGTAGATATCACGTTGTAAACGATGTTTGATTTCATTTAATTGATTGGAATATTTTATAAAACGATTTTTATTTTCCTAGGAAATAATAAAAAACAAACAAAATCAAAATCAATTGAAAAATAAAAATGTTTAATTTAATACAAGATCTTTTTCTTCTTGAATACGAGATAATGTTGTTTGCAGATTGAGTTTAATCGTTTTTTCTAACTGTTCATGCATATCTTGTAGCTAAGAAATATATATAAATGTATTTATGATTTATTGTTAAATTCGAATTGAAACTGTACTTTTCGAATAGCAAGAGCACCAGCTTCGATACTGATTTGACGAATTTTTTCTTTTAAAATATTAATTTTCTCTCTACAAAATCGAATGTTTTCCTCTTTCATTTTCATGTTCAAATGTTATTTACCTATCAGTTTCAGTCATTATTGTCTTTTTCGTTTCACTTTTCATTTGTACTCGAACATCACCTTTCACTTTTAGTTGTTCTCTGAAAACAAATACGAGATTATTATTTTTTTCTTATTGAAAATAGATTCAAAACAATTCACTGTTTGAGAATGTAATTGATATGATTCAATTGCTTTGTATAAAAGTCAATGACATATTTTTCTAATTCGTTGTAATACTACAAACAAATCGATTGTTTATGTTTCAAATGCAAGATAAAAACGAACTTCTTTCGATAGTTTATATTCGACTTCATTTTGTGAATGAAATTTACTCGAATAAAGATCAAGTAAACGTGTTTCTGCTTGCTTCATTTCCTAGAAAAGACAGACAGTTGATGATTTACAGATGACGAAATCGAGTTGTTTTTTCTCTTGATCCTACATCGGTAATGACTCGTTGATGACTTAGACTGGATGTACGATTATCACTGTACTGAGGCGATGATGATTCAGCTTGAATTCGATGTACAATTGGCCGTTGAAGTGAAGGATACATGATGGTATTTAAACGGAAGAGACATTTTTGAAATTGATCTTCTTCATTTTGAAGTTTCTATTCGACAAAAGAACTTAAAATAATGTTACAATTTTCCTTTTGAATTTTACTTTATCAAATTCTGTTGATATTCGTCGAATTTTCGTTTCAATGGTTTCTTGTCGTTTTCGAAATTGTTTCAACTGTTCAATATCTTTCAATGAAATCATTTGACAGAGATTTTCCGTGTCATGCAATTGACTTAGAGCAATTAATTGCGTTTGATACCAACTAGCATCGACAAATGGTGTCGATTGAATTCGTTTTCGATTGATATTTGCATTTGTTTGTTGAATATTAATTTCTGTTGTCGATGGATAATGATGAATAGGAACATTCGATGGGAGAGTCGATTTACCATTGGAATCATTCGTTTTATCTTGTTCAGAATCGGTTTTCAACGTATTAAAATCACCGAATGAACGTGATTTTTGTGCTGATAAAGGTTTAAATTTAAATTGTTGTTGTTGTTGTTGTTCTTTAGTATTATTCATTTGTTTGGATTTTGGTGAAACAAGCTGATCGATTAGTTCTCTATCTTCATCATCGACATGAACATTTTTTCGTATGAAAATAAATAAACTCGATGCTTGAACAGGTATATTCATTTGATTACGTAGAACAATATGTCGATAACCAGGACGTAAATGTGCAACCGGTATAAAACTTTGTCCAATAAATGTTCCATCTTCTTCTGAAACAGCCAAACGAAGTGCAGCCATTTCAGGTAGAATAACTTTCGAAAATCGTATTGGAAATTCTCCCGATTCAACATCAGTATCATCGTAAATTGCTTGAAAACCGTTCCATCGTTTGGCACGTAAACGATATTCATGTCGTTTGGTCGCATCAGCATACATGCCGTACATTTCAATATCAACATACGTTGGTTCACGATCTTGACAAAGAAATTGACCGGATATTAGTTTAATATCGATTTGATAGATAACAACATTTTCGACATTCGTTCGACCTTTGGGATCGAATGAACTTGTCGATTGACATAATGATGCCGGTTTTTCGAGATATCCACAAGCGCCATTGAAAGAAAATAGACCTAAATTAACTTGCATTGGAATATCTAGTGTTTGATAATTTAACGCAACCATTTGACAGCCAACTGGCCAGAATAGATACGGATTGTAATTGCTTGAATCGAACCGTGTTCCACGTGGATAGATTCGACTTAATTGTCGTTGATTATAAGCAAGAAATTCTTTGCCATAATCACGAATAAAACCTTGTGCTTTATCTTCGGAAAACGATGAAATTTCGTAGCTTCGATTGCGTGCTTCAGCATCAGCAAATGTCGTAAATGAAACAGGTACAATATAATGAACAAGATCCGACATGGCTTTCGTGGCTTTGGATTCGATAACATAATCTTGATTTGTTGTTTGATCGGTGAGAATATTCGTTGGATTTGATGTTGTTGCTGTTAGAAGTTCTTCATCGTCCGATGAATTATCATCATCATCGTTGCTCAAATTAGTTCGATTGTGATTATCAGTGATTAATTGTGAATCGATTTCATTTGTTTGTCCATCGTTATTTCGAATTTCATTGAGAACATTTTGTTTTCGTTGAATTGAATCATTCGATTGACTTGTTGAAACTGAAACAGGTGTTCCAACACTTAATTCGCTCATTGTTGTTACAACTGAATCAGTTTTACGAATCAATGCTTGATCAGTGGGTTTACTTGTTGGATGATGATGATGATGACGTTTCTTATTCTTAATTAAAATTTTATATTTCAAATCGACTGGACTTGGTAGAGGAGAATTCTCTTCGATCGGATGACTTTTTAATGGTTGTGTTACGAGACTATCTTTGAAAACATCGACTAAATATTCAGCCATTTTTGCCTGAGCTCGCGGACTTAAACAAAGAAAGAATGTGTTAAGGATGAATATTATATCGAAATTTGCATTTTCTTACCCGCAATGATTTTCAATTGAAAGTATAACAGGATATGGACTAACTTTGAAAGCACAATCACGAATAGCACAAATCACTTGAAGAAATGAAACCGATCGAACAGGAGTATTCTTATGTTTAATTTCGGGCTCATCATTTCTTTTCTCAGAATCGACAACATCCAATTCAATACAACGACAACCTGTTAATAAAACTTGTCGGTACATTTCAATACTTGCACGACCAGTTAATTGTGATCCTGGAAAATATTTTCATTAAAAAGAAAACAAAGCATATGGCGAAAATTAACCTGTTAGATATGTATTATGAGATGATGAAATAAAATAATGTGCTAACGGCTTATCCATTTCCATGAAAAGGTCAAATTTAGCTGGATCAATAATTAAATTATCGATGCCAAGTAAATAGCAAAGAAATGACTCGACTGACATTACTTGAAAAACAAAGTAATATCGATTAAAATTAGAAAACAAAAAACAAACAATTTTGAACCTTTTTCAAGAAAATATTTTTCATGCTGTGCATATTTTTTAACTAAATCTTTCGCTTTTTGATCATAATAATCCATGCCAAACGCATTTCCAATGGCATCATTCTGTTTCATAATAAAATCTCGCATTTTTTCCCATTCTAAATGTCGTCGACGTCGACCACCACTAAGAATAAAATAAAAATTCATAAAAAACATTTCGTATTCAAATATTTTAGTACGAACAAGAGGAATCAATGGAAGGTGACATAAAATTTAAAGGGAAAGTCGAGAGAGGAAACAAGGAAATATCATGCTAATGAGCTGAAAACTAGACAGACACAACATGCGAGGCAACAAAATAAATTTAATCGATTTCAATTCAATAAATTATCCTTACGGCAACATGGCCAAAACACCTTCTTCTACAAAGTTTTCCGCTCGTCTGTACATTATTAATTACATATTTTAATTTATTTGAAGAAATAAAAAAAAAGAAATTCTTACGTTGTATCAAATAATTTATCAATTTCATTACGTTCCATTAATTGCATATAGAATTGAATAAATTTATTAAATGTAAATTGATCAGGATCAATAACTGTTTCCTAGAAAAGTAATAAATAATGAAGATTTAAATCAGAAACAATTGTTTAGTCATTTGTTTTTTTACTGGTCGACATGGTAATTCGAGGTATTCTAATGCTCTTAAGATTTTAATCTCTTTGCTTGCATCACGACTGTTTTTGCATAAGAATTGAATTAAACTAGAAAAAAAAACAAAAAACAACGGGTTTTTCTCTATGCTGATCGAAAGAATCGTTGAGAATTACTTTCGAACAGGTATGGCTTTCTTATCGAATCGATCGTCAACAAGTCCATGGATAATTCTCGAATGGAATTTTTCTAAACATTCTAAACTCGAAAGATTTCGTAGCAGTGGATTGTGTCCATAGCGAAATAATTCTTCGGTCCATTCGCGTGCAACAACAGGCGATTGAAAACAAAAATGAATGACACGTAGATCACGTTCAGGTATATAGGAATTGCCATAATAGATTGTTAACCATTTGGATGCAAGTGGCACATCGAGTGTACCAATATTGACTTGTTCACATTCATTAGCACCCTGAACAAAAAAGTAAAAAATCAATATGACGACGTTTAATTGAGTATTTTACTCGAGGTAATGATGCTTCCGAACCCGTTCGAGTATCATGAATTAATGATATATCAAAACATTCGTTTTCCTTGAATAGACAAACAAAATCAAATGAGTACATATACGTAACCTTTATTTTAAGGAGAGTCGTTTTTGTTTTTAATCGTTGAAATGAACACGTACTTTAGTGACTTTATTTAAGCAGATTAAATAAAAACCTTTGATATCCACTGAAAGATTAACAGCTATTGGAATCTAGATGAATCATATAGGTTTGTGTTAATGAATAAGAAATTGATTTATCTGAATAATTTATTACCACAGGTTTACTTGCTTCTTCTGGCCATTTCAAAGCAAATGTACCAGATCGTAAATTAGCTGAAATTTCATTAGGTTTAAGTTGCGATACGTGATATATAGCCATGATCAATGGCCATAGACTGGCATTTTTTTTTTGTTTTGTTGAAAAAAAAAGGACAAGACAATGAGTCACCGGTGATATAACATCGTCTAGAACACAATACAATACAGTACAATACAAAATAACAAAAAAATCTAAAACAAAATGAAGGTTTATTTCTAAGTTAACTAGTTAGTTAGTTGAAACAAGACTATAATACGCAAACGATTAATTTGTCGATGTCGACGTCGACGTCGAGTTATTTGATTGTTGCTGTTGTTCTGTTGTTGACAGATTTTCCTCTATTGCTTGCTCTATTTCTCTCTGTCTCTCTGTCTCTCTCCTCTCTTTTCTTTTTGCTATGTCCTTTTTTTTTCTTCTCTCCTTAACGTGGATATGTCTGTATGCGTATGATTGTGTATGTATACGAAAGAGAGCAAAGGAAGGAAGGTAGCGAAAACACGGGACTCTGTCAATAAGACCAAGACAAACCATCCAATAGATTAGACTAAAGAATCGATGGCGCTTCGCGTCGATAAGAAATAAAATAAAATAAAATAAAATAAAGAAAATTTTGACAAAAAAATAAGTTCGAAAAAAAGAACATATTATTTATCAACTCGTTAGATCAATTAAAGTAAACAATTAGACTTTTAAAAATAGGTATTTAACCTTGAGTAAATGAATATGTATGTGCATTTGATGACGTCGATTAAGATAAACATGGGGGAAAAAAAGGTTTTCTTTTTCTTTTACGAACGTTTTTCCGGTTGTTTAGGACACAAGTCAACAAATGAGCAGTCCTTTTCCTTTATTTAAAAAGTACCTAGCTTTTCTCTTTGTTTCTTTTCTTTTTCTTCTTCTTCTTCATTGAAAATTGGCTCGAATCGATCAAAGACAAAAAAAACTATTCTCACCAATATTTGGTTTTTTCATTCTTCTCTTTTAATCATCATAATGAAAACGTTTTTTTTGTTGTATAGAAAAAAAAAGAAGAAGAAAATCAAGAGAAAAAGAAAGAAAGAGACAGAAGATAAAGATGAGAGTTTGTAAAACAAAACTCAGAGGCACAAATTGAAAGAAAAGTGAACAAACAACAACATTAACAAGCAAAACAAAACAAAAGGTTTCTTTTTTTTATACGAGCTCAATACCACAGACAATACTCTTGTCTTTACATATATTCACATGTTAACAAACATGTTTCTCAATTTGTAATAACGAACGAAGAGACATTTTTATCGTTTTTTGACAATGACAGAGAGAAAGAGAGAAAAAGACGAAAGAAACAATTTATAGATCAGAGATTTGAGGAGAAAGAAAGAGAGAAAAAGAGAGTGGAGAAAAAAAATAAATAAATAGAGAATTAGATGCACAACAAATAGATACGCTTAGAACTTTTTTTTAAAAAAAGAATCCAGAAGATAGTGTCATGCTGTCGTGATGATATCAACGGTATTAGATCCATTATGATGGTAGAAAAATGCTTGTTCTGTTGACGATGAATGATGATGATGATGATGATGATTCGAATGAGAATCTTGATCGAAATGAATTGGCGAATGAAAATGTGAATAATGTTGCTGTTGTTGATGATGTTGGTGATATGTTTGTTGTTGATACAAATAATAATCATCGTTAGTATTGTTATTTGTATCAACAAGAAGTTTATTGGATGATGATGATGATGACGAAGATGTTGCTGCTGCTGTTGTTGATGTTGAGGAACAACAACATTCATTCGAGATTAGTTCAGATACAGTTGATTGTGAAGATGAAGATACAGAAGGAGATGAAGAAGAACAAGATGAAAAGGAAGACGCAAGTGTATTGTCACTTAAATCGAGATAATCTCCACCATCCTGTAGAGATACATCGACATCATCATCGTCCGATGTTGACACAACAGGTATAGCAAAATTTGATTGAGCAAGCCAATAGGCATCTGTTGTCGATGGATGATGATACATTGTATGAGATGTACGAAGATCTCCAACAGGTATTAACATTTTATCTGAATCGTAAGTTGAAGTATGAGGTGGCGAATACTGTTGATTTGATATTGATGTATTTGTTGTCGTTGGATTTGTAAGTTCATCATTTGTTAACGATGATGGTGACATATAAATACTATCTGATGATGATGAACGGTACGTTGTTCGTTGTTGATAATATTGTACATGTTGTTGTTGTTGCTGCTGCTGCTGCTGCTGCTGTAATTGTTGTCTTGGTGGAAATATTTGTGGTGTTTTAGCAAATGTTCGTTCTAATTGTTTGATTAAATTACATATCAGTAGACTAACTTGAAGTTTGGGTTTTTTAACTCCACGTAATTTTCGATAGGATTCAATAAGTACCGAACGTTTTTGTTCTTCATCATGCATTGATGAATATGTACATCGACGTTTCACTATCGGCGAACTATATGAACTTGGAATTGTATCACTATGACGTCGTTGTATGATTGTACAAGGTGTTGTGACATGTGTCAATGAATGAGTTGAATTTGATTCGTCATCACTTGCTACGTCTTCATCTTCAGAACTCGCATCATCATCATCGTCGACATCGTCGTCATCTTCATCTTCTTCGTCATCATTTCGAATATCATCATGAATAAACGGTGTGCAAATTTGGTCATACGTTACTAATGACGAATTATTATCTTCATAATCTAAATAAATATTGAGAAAAATAAAACAATAATTTTTAAATTTTCGATTTTTCAGAACTTGATCGAACTTTGTGCAAAGTAAATATTATTGAAATTCAAGAATTACAATCAAAAGCAAAGAACATTTTTTTCTCCTCTCGTATTTTTCGTAAAATGCACTCGAAGTTAATTTAAGAACACGAGAAAACAAGTTGCAGATACTCTTTGAACCTATCTTGTTCTTATCTGCTCATTAGAAAAGATAATAGACTATCAATACATTTGAGAGTATTCATCGAATCGATGATCATAGTGAAATACCTGAAAGTTTTCGTTTGTTATTCATATACGGTCGTTGTTCATCGCCACCGTCGTCATCGAGAGGATAGAATTGTGGTGTGATTGTAGTTGAAGGTGTTGTTGGAGATGGAATATAAGTTTTATACAATGAGATATTATCGCACATCATCAACAAATCTACAATAAGAAAACATATTTTGATTATTTATTAACACGCGTATTTAATATCTCTCGTTTTTCTTTTCTTTTGACAGTCAGCTGTTTTTGTTTCTATTTTCGAGACAATTTTGATTAGTCAATGAGCACGGGAGGAGGCAACTCACATGTACACACACACATGTATATCTACATATTAAGGCGGGACTATTCATTCATTGATTGTGTGAATGAATGACGTGTGTAGTTCGCAATAGTAATTGACTTTACGCTATTTTGAATGACAGCCAAAGCAAGATGAAGAAAAAAAAAGTTAAATAGGTACGCGTGTATAGTTGTCAAAAAAAGAAAACCACACTGTTAGCCACAAGGTATTATTTTCTATTTATTTTAAAATTTATTTTCTTTTGACGTAATAATGAGAATAACAATAGGAAAAAGAAATGTTTACTTACATTTACTTGAATTGATTTGAATAGAAATCTAAGTAGGCTTTTCATATTTATATATATTAGCACCTTTTGACTCTCGATTTTATTTTTTTAAATACATATTTAAATCAAATTATTGTCACTTAATTAAAGAGTATGAATCGAAGAAACTCAAAACAAAAACAAGAAAATTATAATTCGCGTTTTAAATTATCTAAAATACAAGAAAGAGAGAAAAGGAAAACGATATTGTAATTATCTCACTTAAGTCTCTATGCGTTCTGTATGTTCTTTCTTTCTACTTCTCCTAATTATCCGATTAAAAAAAGGTAAATACTATGGGTTCAAAGTTTTATTCTCAAAGTTAATTATTAGGATAATAGAAATCAATCGATGAATCGATAGTAAATAAATTTATCAAGGTATGCGGTCGGTGGACGAGTGTCGAGAAAGAGAATATCTGTCAACTCGAGAAAACTAGCCAACAACTATCTTGAGCTGTTTTTCCGTTTGACGATATAAAAACGATAGAGAAGCAGAAAAAAACGAATGAACATGAGAAAGGAAACGCGTAAAGATAGATTGTAGCAATCCCCTCTTTTTCTTTTCTTTCCTCCTTCTTGTTTAGCTTCTTTTTTTTTACATACAAAAAGAACCAACATGTTTATTAAAAAAGAAAGATGGTAGTGGTAGTGGTGGTGGTGATGGTGGTGATGGTAATATGGATGCACCTCGTTCTCGTCAACAATAACATAACAGCAAGCAGTTCTGACGAGAAAACTCTCTTCGTCGTTTCTTCTCTATACTTGCGCGCTTACTCGCTCGATGGCGTTAGTATAGGTACAGTCTTCTTCTTCTTTTTCCCTCTCTTCGCTTCTTTTTTTCTTCTTCTTCTCGTTCTCTTACTTCATGAAAGCTTCAACATACAACACACGCATATATATTCAACGCATTTTTCTTCTCCTTTCTCCTATTCGTCGTCTCGGGCGTTCGGTCGGTCGATGCTCGACGACGGCCATTTTGCTTGCAATTTACATTGCCTTCTTCGTTTTTTTTTCTCTTCTCCATCGTATTGCTCCTTGGTAAAGCTCACTTTTTCTTTTCTTTTCTCTTCTCTTGCATTCGAACGCCCGCACATACACACAAGCCAAACTATATACTTGATATGTGCAAGGCAGTTGCATTTCTCTTCGCTCTCGCTCTCTCTCTCTCTTCTTCTTTTTCCCATTCTCTGTTCGTTGGCGAAATGCGAACGAGTTTTGTTTGACTTTTCTTTCTTTTCTTTTGCTCTCGCATCGACCGAGCGTTTATGCATTGCTTGTGTTTGATTCATTATTTGCATATATATGTGTGTAGAGAAAGAAGATTCGTCAATGCAATGACGAAGAAGAATTCTTACTACAGAGAGAAATATGTGTACGTATGTTTGTACATTGAAAGGAGAGAAAAAAAACGCGCACAGCAATGTGCGACCTATGCGTACAGATGGCGTGGATAAACGAACATATGTGCGCGCGAGTTCAATTTCAAATTGAACGAACCGATCAGCTGGACGACAATTTGAATGAAAAATGTTTGACAAGAAGAAGAAGAAGAAGAAGAAAAAAGACTTTAAAGCGATGATGTTAATTGAGAACATTTATATTTTGCAAAAGATGATTTGTGTCAATCGAAATAAAAGTAGAAAAGAAAAGACAGCATTTATCTTGCCTTGTAACAGTCGAACCATTAATTATTGTTTATGCATAATATTCGAGAATTGTTCGTTTTGCATTCGTTCACATTTATTTATTTCTCCCGGAGTTGTTGGCATTGTGCCGAGTCTTGACATTGTGTTTCTCTCGATTTCTATTCGTCAATTTCTTTTGTATTTTATTCCATCAATGTGCAGTATATCTACGAATAGGCAAGCAGCCGTTTACCAACGAAGAAGAAGAAGAAGAACAAGAACAAGAAAAAAACCGAAGAGAGAACGTGTATTGTCTTTGACGTAGAGAATTGTCCTCATAATATAAAAGTTCAAATGAACGAATATTAAAAGAGAAAACTAAAAAGAATTTTGTCAATGACAAGATGAAATTCTAGAAGACCTAAGGTTAAAACCTGATCATATAAATATCTGTTGTCTTAAGGAGGCGAATAAACACTGATTCTTTGATGAGATGAGAATCTATGATGATTGTTTTAAGTCTTTTGAAAAATCGAATCTCGGTGTACTGTTATTGTACTTAAACCGAGTAATTAAGTTTGTTTTTATTTTTCTCTTTTCAATGATCTATTTTTAGAGATGTCCTTAAAATACAAAATGATGTCAACTAGACTAGAGGAAAGTTTTAACTTCATTACTATGAATATAAAACGTGGTTAAGAATTGGAAAATAAATCGAATCTTTGAAATTATTTTTTATATTCAGTTGTTTTCTTTTGAGAATAAAACCATCTGTGATTATTCACTGATAAATCAGTAGAAAATATAGGTGATTCAATTATAAAAATAAGAAGATTGCCATCTAGTTTTTTTTGCTCGATCTTCTAGAGATTCTCTTTTGATCTAAATAAAAGCAAAAGGATCATTTTGAAGAAATATGACTATATTTTTGCAATTGTTTTTATCTAAATATATTATTAACAAGTAATAAGAAACGAACTGTATACCTTGACATATAAGAATAGCAATTGTAGACTATTTATAAACAAACTTTCCGACTTTCTATGTTATGAATGAGAAAAATGTCAGTATCTCATCTGTTTTCTTCTCAAAAGTCATCGTAATATTTGTAGGAAAAAAAAACAAGATATAATCTCGTAAATTATTCTAACAATTTAACTTTTTTAAATATAAAATTGAAGATCTATGTCTATTCGTTTTTTTTTCTGTCTTCACATTGCGTCATTGTTTCGATTGAAAAATGATCCAATTCTTTTATTCTCTTATTAGAATGCAAATATTTCCTAAATGACATTCGATCTAACACGATATCAAATTCAAAACCACGAACATATCTTGAAACCACCATTGCTAAGAAAAAACAAAGTGTTGTTTCATTCATTCAGTTGCCGCTACTTTTATACGTATATGATGTTAAAAATGCATAGGCATGTTGTCTCGTGAATAATTTGATCGTTTAACTAAAGTTTAGAGGAGGGTTAGTTAATCTTTTTTGATTGGTCAATATACATATATAAATCAGTTTCACGATCATGATGACGGTTGGTTTCCCATTTCTTTTTCTCGTTCTACCTCACAACGATTGTTCTTATTTTAAATGAATCATTTATATTTCATTATATCTTTTCATTTTAAAGTTATTTCTTTTTCTTCTTCTTTTCCTCGGTCTCTCTCTCTCGGCTTCTTTCCTTTTCTTTTCTCTACTAGTTATTTTAATTGAATAGGCAAAAGTAAAGTCACGAGTAGGAATAATAATATGCATGAGTTTCTTGACTTAGACTTCCAAATTGAGACTGAATTTTAGCTTCTTTTTTTCTCCTTTTAGTTTGATAATAATATTTATATAAAATGATGGACCTGTGATTAAGCGAAATAAATACACATCGAATGTTGTTTTGATATTAATCTTCGAAGACAGATTCAATCGAAACAAAGCAATAAACATAGACGGCAATAGTCAATACGTGAAGCTACAAAAGTGCAGTTGTGATTAGTTTGATTTTTGTTTTTGTGTGAAAAATAATGTCGCTGAAATATTTAACAATCGAACAACTTGAAGATTGGAAAAATTTAAAAGGTAATTTTACCGAAAGTCCAAACTATTTCGATTTATTGACGGGCATTTGGCATATTGTATCATGGTACTATCGACCATCGATGTGGCACGATTATCATATTCCACAAACATTCATCGATGATTTTACTCGTCATTTTGTTTTTCCTATTCGTGAAATTTACTACATCGTCTACATTGCAGTTCTTATAACTATTCTACGATATATATTCGAAAAATTTCTGTGCAAACCATTAGTTAATTGGTTGAATTTGAAATCAATTGATAAGAAGAAATTTCCGGAATCGGCTTGGAAATGTTTTTTCTATACATGTACATGGTCGTATTGCAATTATTTACTTCACTATCGTTATAATTACTTTCGTGAGCCTCATTTAATCTGGGATGGTTAGTTTTCTTTTCAAATAAAAAAAAACAAATTCACGTTATTTGTCATTTTGCAGATTGGACACCAGCCATGACTGTTCCGTTTGATATTAAACTCATGTATTTCATTCAATGTGGCTTTTATTTACATTCCATTTATGCAACACTCTATATGGATTATAAACGAAAGGATTTTTATGTTATGCTTATTCATCATGTTTTAACAATGACTTTAATTTTAGTTTCCTATGCAACACGGTAAACAAAAAAAAATGATTCCGAGAGAAAATTGAAATTTTATTAATTTTTTTTTCTTTAGCTATCATAAGATTGGTTTACTTGTTCTATTTGTTCACGATATAACTGACATTTGGCTTGAATTAACGAAAGTTTTACATTATTTAGCAACAAGAGCCGATGGACGACAATATCCACTTTGGGAAACAGCAGCGACTGGCTGTTTTATTATGTTTACTCTTAGCTGGTATACGAAAATAACAACATATTCGATTGAATTATTCTCTATTTTCGATTGATTTAGGTTCTTATTTCGTTTATATTGGTATCCAATGAAAGTTTTGTATACAACCGGTGTTGTTACCGGTTATCGTGCTTATGATAAAGGTTGTGGATTGTATGGATTCTTCAATTCATTATTATGGTTATTACTTGGTTTGAATCTCTACTGGCTTTATGTGAGTTAAATTGCAATGGACCTGTTTTTCTCTAAATAAAAGTTGCTTTTTTCTCTTTTTTAAAGTTTATTCTTCAATTTCTTGTTCGAGTATGTCGAGGTACATTAAGCAATTTACACGATGTTCGAGAAGATGAAGATGACGATGACGATGAAGAAGAAAACGATGTAAAGTACGTGCATATTTGCTAAAAAAGAAATCTTTCAATCAAATATTCTCGATAACATTTTAAATATTTAATTTCTCTTCTTTAAGATCAACATCGTCAACTGTCAATCAACGTCCTGTAAGTGATATTACTAAAAAGAAGAAAAAATAATAATCTCAATAATCTTCGTTTTCTCTCTCAATCTCAATTTCTTAATATGAATTCACATATATATTTGTAGTTGTGGTGGTGGTCTATTCTTTTGCTTTTCGTTTTTTTTTCTTTTTCAATCAATTCTCCATATTAAACTTTATATTATTTCAAGTTTCTCTTTGTTTTCTTATTTGTTTTGTGATGTGTCTTCCGCCACCACACAAGTACATTTCGCAATATAGTCGTATCTGAAAAGAAAATACACACTAAGAAAGTCATAGTTTATTTGCGATCGATCAAACAAAACAAAACAGTAAATCAACAGCATGGATATGAACAACAGTCAGTGTTTTGTCAACGAAAGTTTTTCTTTGTTTTGTAATCTCAATAAACTGTTTCTTGTTTTTTCGTTCTTTTATTGATCAATTTCTTATACTCAGGAAAACAAATAAATTATTCGAATATCTGAAAATGACTTGTTTTCTTTTGTTTCTTGGTTAATTTTATTTTTAATCCAGCAGAAAAACGAATTATTACGAAAAAGAAAAAGAATAGACAAACTAATTCAATTAAGACAACACACAGAACAAAAAAAAAGAAGGAAAGAAAGAAAGAAAAACGAAATAGAAGTGAGAATATCTATATGACAACACATAAATATTGTTACTTATTGCTGGATAAGAAGAGAAATTCTTCGAATTTTTCATTCATATTGAATTTGCCACCATGTTGAATGAATTGCTTGGGATGGATATTCAACAAGTATTGGACCGTAAATTGTCTAGAGAAAAAAACAACAACAACAGCAAGATATAACTTTTAAAAATCATGAACTTGTTAATTTACTGATGTTTGACGAATTGGTGATTGTCTTGGACTAATACGAACACCACGTACATCTCGATTGCTTGAAGCATGATGAACAGCTGGATTCGATGTTCCATCACCGAATGGATCGACAACAAGACCAGTATGATCGGAAAAAATATGTAGAATTGTTTTCGTTTCAGTTTCTGACAAACTGAAAGATTTTGTATTTAATTTAAAGATTTTTTTCAATTTATTTGAATAAACTTACGTTGCAACATAATTTTTTCCTAGACCGGCTCGATCGAATCGATAGAAATAATTGTTAATATTTGTTAATTTATCAACTTGTCTCTCGTGAAACAAACGATCTTGTTCAACTTGTTGACCATTTTGAATATTAATTGTTTTCGACAGAGTTAAATTCAAAAAATGCTACGAAAATTTACAACAAATCAACAATCAATCGACCAACATTCAATTCACACTTACAGTACTCAAATCTCCATAACCTCGTAGATTAAAATAGATATTATTCGTTGGATCGGCTACAATCTGTTGATTCGATGGTGCTGCAATCATTGTTGTCATACGAAATTCAGTGACATTTGTCGATGAAAATTCGTAGATAACTTGAATTAAATTGCGAACAAAACGAACTCGATACGGTTTAATGGGATCGACATACATCATCCAATTGTCAGTATAATAATTTAAAAATGGATCATTCGACGGCAATTGACCGATCATATTCAATGAATTCGATGCATCATGAAAGCCGAAACGTACGGCACCGAAATGATTTTCATTTCCACCTTGAAGAACAATTGAACGATAGAATTTCGTTCCGTTGTTGTTGTAATATGGAAGTAAAATATCGACTACGGACGCACCACGACGAGATAATACAACGATAATACCATTTTCTTTTGGTTCGGTTAAATTAAAATAGAGATCGTCCGTTGGTCGTCCTGTTAAACCATCATCATAACCAATAGGATAGTCACTATTCAATCTTGAATAATCATTTCCACCAAATTTCCCATTGAACTAAAACAATCGTATCTTAAGTTATCTATTTATTAATTAATTTTTTCTCATTGAATAGATCGATTTTATATATATATTAATCAAACATTGTAAATCTGCTAGATTTCTATTCAATCAAACCGAAGAGAATAAGAAACAATAAGCATTGTTTTCTTTCCTACACATTCTTTAATTACAATCTATGTTTGTCCTTGCAAGTAGCTTTATGTTTAACTATACACACACACACACACATACACATCTATCGTCGAAGTGATTCGTTCAATGGCGAATCCTTTTGAATATGTTCAAACATATACATTCAATCTCAATGTATATAAACCTTATTCTCTTGTTTTCAAGCCTTATACTCGAATAATCAAACAAAACAAGAAGAAAAAACGATGAGATACAATCGTTCTCCTCTTTCTTTTTCGTTGTAAAATTCGACTTACTCCTGTTTGATTAAGAATAATGTATAAAATACTACAAAGCAATAATGCAAAACAAACGAGTGCTGCTGCCAGAGATAATTTATTGAGAAGTGCACAACATGATTTCGATTTCTCCGGATGTCCTTCACTTTCGATATCGAAAGGAATTTTCTTCGATTCACTTGATTTTAAATCTTGTTTCGATTGAGAAGGACTATTCGTTTTTGTTGCTCCTGCTAATGCGACATCATGAGCTTGATAGTTAACATCGACGTGTGCTTGAACATTGCCATCGACTTCTGTCGGTTCATTCATTTCGATAGTTGCTGTTAATACAGGTTCTAATGGTGTTGAAACAAGTGCTTCGATGGTTGCTGTTGATTCAGGCTCAGCAGCTAACGGCGGAATGGGTTCGGGATTAAGTGGATTACCTGTATGCGGAATAAGTTGTGGTGGAGTTGCTGTCGATCCGAAATTATCCATTGGAAATGATTAAAGAAATAAGATTGATGATAATTGTGTAAATAAGTAATATTTCTATGTGTGAACAGATCTAAAAATCAACACGAATGACGATGATATGTATTCGGGTTTTTTTTTTCTTCTTTCTTTCTTTTTCTCTCTATCGTTCTCTTTTGGCTATATTCGTCCGTACGAACAATAGAATACAGGGGATATTTATAAGAAGGAGAGGGAGGGAGAGAGAGAGAGAGAGAGAGATGAGAGATTCGTTCTCTCTTTTGCTTATTCTGGAAGGAGAGAAGGATAAACGGTCAGTCCTCAATAGCCTTTTTTCCTTCGATTTCGTATTTTAACACGGACAAATGAAAAGACATTCGAAGTGTTTTCATATCTTTCAAATTTTAATCAGTCAAATAAAAGACATACGCGCATATCGAATTGACTTTGTAACTGTTTTTGACAAGTTTCGCGTGTCGTTCTTTTCTCAACATATCTTCAGTTCATTTCATTAGCATTATTGATGAACGTATGTGCTCATATTTTCAAAGAAGTGTCAAATATATTTGAAATTTTCTTCGAATTTGTACACACGTCGATTTCATTTGAAAAGAAGACTCATACACTTGAGGATTGCCTGTTATCATATTTGTCCTCATTAAATGAAAAAGCAGAGCAGAGCACATTCCTTTGGAATTTTGTTTCGATTGATAGATAAAACCAAACTGCCGACAGATAATTTCGAAATCAGCACGCTTATACTATCTTTTCTTTTTTTTGATTCTAACGAACGTGAATATTCGAAATGAGAGAAAAAAAACTGAATTGGTATGCCGTAAGCAGCTAAATGCATATCTGTTGGAATGTCAGATATTGAAAATGAATGAATATAATTCTTCTTGAGGATTAAATTCAAAATGTTTTTATTATGCACATAAAGAGAAAAAGGAGAGAAAAACAACACATTCATTTGTCTTTTAGATATCATACATAATCAATCATTACGCATCGATGTACGTGAGATTGGAACATAATTTGAACTTAATACTATCTAACTTCTCAAATAACCGACATACTTTTACATACATTCGAACAACAATAGAAAATGAGGCAGAAAACAACATAAGAATTTAAACTAAATAGTATCTTCGTTATGTATTGATAAATTGTTAGTTGAGTTGAATATTCGATGGAATGTTTCGTTTTTCCTCGGCTATTTGTTCGACAATATCTAAACGATGACTAAGTGCACTCATATTTGCTCGATATTCGCCGAGTAAACGTGCAAAACGTGTTTCTAACAGATCGATACTGTCATCGACATGTTTTAGTTTATCCGGTATTGCAGCTTCATCTTGTTGAGCAATATCAGCTGCATCTTCATCTAATAAATTATCTTTTCTTAAATGTGCTTTTCCACGTTCGATGAGTGTATCACGTGCCGATGGATATTCAGCTAATACTTCCCAAAGATCTTGTTTTGTCAAACAAAATAAATCCGAATAGCCAACACTTCGAATATTTGCTGTTCGACGATTACCAGTTTTACTTCCTGCAAATCATATCAAAATCGAAGGATATTTTGCGTTTTTTTTGTTTGTTCTCATACCAGGAATGTTTAAAATCGATATTTCACCAAAGACACTGCCTTCTTCGAGATTTACAAATACTTTCGAACCATCATCGGACACGACACTCAATCGGCCACGTTTGATGATGTACATTTCTTTTCCGATGTCACCTGAAAAGTTTCGTTCGTTTGTTTTGTTTTTTGTTCGTAAGACAATTGAGTTGATACCTTTTTTACAGACATATTCTCCTGGACTGAAAATTTGAAGTTTTAGTCTCGTAATAAGTTCAATAAGAAGACCGGCTTGTGCTTCGGCAAAAATTGGAACACGTTTTAATGCTGCTAAATGCACGTGAACACCGATTTCTACTCGTAATTTCTGTGGTAAAGTATCTAAGAAAATAAATCGATGTCGTTCGTTTTTGAATAAATTCGAAAATGATGAGAAAAAAAACCTAAGATAAATTCTTCATTGACAACTTGCTTTTGCAACCAGAGATAATCGAACCAAGTGATCACACGTTGTTCGAGATTCTTGCCAACTTTTCGAAAGATCATATATTGTTTAACTTGATCGACTTTTTGTCGAAAATCTGCACGAACTGTATTCATATTCGAAATAATCGAACCAACATTACCAACAACTAATTGTTTTTTAAAGACAAAAAACAACAAAATCGGTTACTTTTTTTCGATTCGCTGAACTCACTCGTTGCAAACACAATAACACCGGTTAAAAAATCGGCGGTTACAAAAAGAATTTCAATCTAAACGATAAAAACTCTACGTGTTCATTGATTCAACGATTTCATTTTCGTTATACATCGGTCTCTGGCGGTGGTACTTCACCGATATTTGTTAGAACAAGTGTTGACCAAAAGAAACAATACAAATATTGTGTTGTTAATGTTGTTCCTGTCGGCGCATTCATATCATAAACCCACGAATCCGTTGAATATCCAATCCATCGACTAATTATAAAATAGAAACATGCATTCCAATGTATAACAATAACAATCATTGTCAGCAATGAAACAAGCCGAAAGATATTCGGATGATTTGTTTGTGTTTCGACTTTATCGGAAAATTCAAGAAAACGATAGACTCGAAATAGACGATTGAAACGTAACGATGGGAGAAATCGTAGATTTGGAATGAAATATAAGAGATCAGTGGGAAACAAGGAAATCATATCGAGAAGAAAATTTCGACTTGATAAATAATGTTTACGTAGTTTGCCTAGATCACGAACAATTAGACCTTGTTCGAGATAACCTTTTCGTGTTTGAATAAATGTATCAATTAAATAACAAATATCGCAGAGATAATCACAAATAAGCCAGAGAATTAAAAGACGCTCTTGAAGAAGAAGAAAAGCACTACGGCCAATTGGAATAACTGTATTATAGAGAACGGCTAATGAAACAATCGATGACCAGTAGTAATAAAATGATTCAGATGGATCAAAAACCCAATTTAAATATTCTAATTTTCGTCTTATCCATTGTCGAAAATTCTATAAAAATCACACTCGATTTAATCATTCGAAAACAAGAGTCGAGAAGTTTTCCTACTTGAAAAAATGATGCCGAGGTAATTTTCAATGTATCACCGATAGTTAAATTTCCGTTTTCTTCACTGATGATAGCATTCGGTGTTGTCTGAGAATTCAACGACGATGACATCTTTTCAAGAAGGACCTAATAAATCGTTTTGAATAGTTTAAACTCTGTCGGCTTCTTTTTCCTTTTTCTTTCTTTTTCTTTACTTCCGTCGGATGCCGAGAAAAAAAGATGATGAGTTTTGAAAAAAAGCTTATATGTCTTTGCATTTAAATCAAGTTCAATAGCCGACGAGGAAAAGAACATTTTTTCTTTTCATATTATATTTTACTATATAATCCTTCGGATAAAATGATGACAGCAGGTCGTCGTTTTCTGTCTTTCATTTCATATTTTTAGTTAAGATAATATCTCTCACACAAGTAACAACTGCAAAAAGAAAGTAGATGGCATTACTTGTCAGTCGATAATGACGAGTTAGAAATGATTGATTTCTAATCGGAAGCAAAAATCTTTGATTCGCATTGAATTATTTTTCTCTGTAAAATCTTTTTCTTTGATTTATCGAATCGATTTTTGAATGGATATTCGATATTTTCCAATAGAAACTCATGAAACCAGCTGATTCGTTGGTATTCGTCTGTCATCAATTGAAAATAAAAGCTATATTCCTCTCAATACTAGTTAAACAAATATTTCCTATCGATAGTTCTATTTTCAGATGGCGTGTTCAATGAATTTAATAGCGTCGATCGATGATCTTCCACGAATTCGAGCTGTTTTAGTACCTCATTTACTCGAATCGAATACGGATAATGATCAACCAACAAGTGATACCGATGCTACTGAAGATGATGAAATGCCAAGTAGAATTGCAATTCGAATGAAGATTATAGAACTAAATGATTGTTGTTTAGATTCGGAAAGTGTTGCTCGAACAGCTGCACTTTTGTCAACATACGGAAAGAAAAAGAAAAAATCTTCGAATAAACTTAATCAATGGTTATCCGAATGTCAAATAGCATTTTCACCAACGTTAAATCTACTTGTCACAGGTTTCGATCAACGAATTGTTGTTTCCAAAGGTTTGGTTTTGTTGTTTGCATTTCAAAATAATTCGATTAGCATTCATTTCAGCAAGAAATCGAACATCGTCTCATGAACAATCAAATTTTGTCGCTGAATTCGATACGAAACTTGAAGTTGAATCCAAGTAGATTTTATCTTTTTCATATTTCAATTCGAATTCAATCGTTTCATTTTTAAGTGAAAGAATAACAAGTTTACTCTGTTTACCCATTGCTTCATCAACAAAACGGTACAATGATGAATAAAATTCAAATAAACAGTTCGTTTTTTTCTCTCTGTATTTAGATCTTCTCCTGAATGGGTTTGCATTATCGTTGGATTTACTAGTGGTTACATTCGAATGTATACCGATGTAGATAATCAATTTTAAAATCTTCTCGAAAAGAAAAACTTGAACATTGTCTTTTGTTTGATTTTTTCTTTCAAGGACGGAACTCTTTTATTCTCTCAGATTTTTCACGATGAACCTGTGATTCAATTAAAATGTCATACGCAATTTCCATCACATATTCGTAGTTTAGTTGAACAAGTAAAAAAACAAGGATCTGAAGTGATTCGATTATTTATTTCGAATTGCTTTTTTGTTTAGCCCGATGAACTCTACATTCAATATCGTTCATCGATACTTGTTGCTGTCGATGGTTTATCACTTTATCAATTATTGAAAGTTTGCCGAGATCATGCGCAGAAGAACAGTGAGAAAAAACAGAAATATGTTCATTTGTTTGACACAAAAAACGAATGATTTCGTTGTAGCTAATCTCTTGTCAGCAACATCTCCGCAATTATCATTTAAAAAATGGTCATTTCCAGATCAAAATCAGGTGTTCGATTTCGGTCCTGCCGGTAACGAATTTTTATTGTGTTTGTTTGAGTGAATATGTCTGCATGGCATTTCGATAGGATTAATAACTGATAATCGTTTCGATCAATTCTGCGTGGCTTCCATGACTGGTGGTTATCAAGCTCAAGTTGATGAATATTGTGTCTACGAAGATTTGAATCGACAAAAAAATTTGTTCGTTTTTTAGATTCGCCCTGTTCCACCATTGTTTACTCGTTTATTAACCGTTGGTGCTGATCCTTATTGCAATTTTCACTATTGTGCCGAAGTAAAAATGATCGTATTTTAGTTTTGTTTCATGTTTTCGAGAAATTAAATAGGGTGCTCAAACGCCGCATTTAACTGAAGTCGCGTTTGCTCTTGCTGATAAAGTCAAAAGTTCTCTCATATCCGCAGTCAGGTAGAAAAGTCAACAATACATTTAGATTTGATATAGAAAAAGCGAAGATTTCAGTCGATGGAGTCCATGGAAACAACAAACAGCAACAACAAACGAGACACGCAAACCAAAAATCGAGCCCGATACAAAACTTGAGAATAGGTTAGCATTTTATTCTTCACAAAGACAAATCTCATCACGAGAATTTCTTAGATTCGGTATTCGTGATTTACGTCGACACGGTGAGAAAGTTATCGTCTCGCCCGGTCTTCAAATTGCTGCTGTTAGCGATAGTTTCGGTCGAATTATTATCTATGACATCCATCGAGGCATCGCAATTCGAATGTTCAAAGGTTATCGAGAAGCTGAAATCGGTTTCATTCAAATCGAAGAATCTTCATCATCACGAGATGCTTCGATGAGTCATTCATCGAGAAAATCTGCTCTATTTATTGTTATACACGCACCAAGACGTCAATTAGTCGAGGTAATGCAAATCTTTTCTCGAAATCGAAATCACAATCGATCATTTTTGACAGATCTGGGGCTGTCAGCAAGGTGCTCGTATCGCTGCATTCAATGTCTCGAAAAACAGTCGTCTTATCTATCTCGGACATTATACACTCGGTTGGTCGAGTACTGGATCAACATCATCGAAACTGTCTCAATACAAACAATGTCTACTCTTAGAAGAAAATGGAGATATGAAAACATTTCAAATACCATTCCATTTAATCCTCAGGTTTCAAAACAAAAAAAGATTCGAAGAACACCGAAAAAAATTCTCGTTTTCGAATTTTAGTGATCGAAATAATCAACGTGCCCATGATTTAATGATTGTCAAACAAATACGTCGATTGTTAAAAGAAACAAATGAAGATACTGAACAATTACAAACGGATATTCGTCAGCAAATCAAACGATTGATTTCATTCGAATGTTATATCGAAATTCTTGAACTTTTATTTCGTTGTGATTTTTTAAATCTCTCGACAATGAAATTGTTCATCGAAGAAATTCTCGTTGATGTTGAGAAAAATGCTCATCATCATAATCCTCAAGAATCAACTCAAATACAAGATTTCTGTCAGAATGCTTTGAATTTACTTGAAATTTACACAAATATCGAACAGATTCGAAACGAACATTCGAATATGTTGTCAAAGAATGAGAAATTATTTTCGAAAGAAGATTTTCAAATTGAATTGAAATTAACTGATGACGAGACAAATCTCTATTATCAATTCTTTCAAATCGAATATCAAAGTCGAATGGAAACCAAAAAGAGAAAAGTTCATTTCAATGACAACGAACGTATTCATTTCGGACAATTTCATTCCATGTTTCATCCGATTCGTCAACTCGATCAACAACAATATCAATTCGAAATCAAATCGACAATAAACGCCGATGATTTCTCTCAACTCGGCTTGTATCTATTTTCATCATGGTTCTGGTTTCCAGCCGATGAACATTTTGCAATTTATCTCGAATCACTTCATCTAAAACATGACGATCTCGTTCTACTTGCACTTCATTCATTATTATCCATGCCAATTGAATTACCTCAATCGATTTCAATCTGGACAAGTCTTTTCCATACTTTCTATTCAATGAGTCAGAATCGAAATTTAATTTCAACGACATTAGTCAAAACAACGAATTGTCTAACGAGTCTTCTACTTGCGTTGATTATTCGTTTGTTCGATGATGAGTTCGATTGGAATTTATTAATACGTCGATTAACTGGACTAATTGCAACGAAAAATCTTTGTCTATCAATCGAAACATCGGACATTGATCAAGATGAAATGCTCAAACAATTCAATGTTCAAACCATTTTCATTCAACATCGTCATGATTATTTAATCGAATTGATTACAAAAAAATTCGTATTGAATAATATTCAACCGGTTTGGTTGTTAAATTCAAATGAACAATCGAGTCCGAATTTATTCGCGGAAAATCTCGCGATTTGCCGACAAATTCTTCCGCATACATTCGATAAAACGGTTCTATTGATTTATTCATGTTGGGTTGCAATGTCACTTTGGAATAAACAATTACTTTCACCAACGAATTTAACTATTTCAAATCTATTCATCAAATCATTGGATTATTACAATCATATTCAAATTGAAATTGTCAAACAAAATCTTGGCACACTTCTTTGGCATACATATCTTCGTTCACGTATATCAACATTAACATATCTCATTGAAAAAATAGGCAAAATACCTAAAGATCGTTTATGTTACAAAGAATTACGTTTAAACGAAAAGGATCTTATGGATTTTCTTGATAATTTACTACGACAATTCTTTAATTCCTATATTCAATCGATTTATAATCAATTAAATGAAATTCCAATATTTAATATTGATGAACTTTGGCAATTGAATAATTCGCAATTATCATTCGAACCTGTTTCACCATTTATTAATCTTTATACTCATTCAACATTTGCCGAACAACAACAAGACCAACAAACGACTCTACTCGAACTTGTGATGGAACAGAAACCAGCTAACGGACATTTGGTTTTACATCACGAGAAATTAATCTATATTCTCAATTATCTGATGTTTTATCGCATGAAATCGATTCGACCATTTTCATTATTTGATTCGAAAGGTATACACGCATTCTTTGTTGATCTACATACACATCCATTAGTCACCGATGATGTCGATAGTCAAGTATCGAACCAACGACAATTATTTTTCACGCGTTTATTGAACACTATATTTGAACAAACGACCAATTTTGATGAGAAATTATTTGATGAAATCCTTCGTCTATCAACGGATATGTTTGTTGATCATGAATATATTCGTCGACATTATATTGCACTTCTCTATGCATATAATTATGATCATTTAGCTATCAATGAAGAAAATCGAATACATGACCGACAAACATTAGCTTTTCAATTGTTAACTATTGCCGGTTTGAGATTAAATTATATGATCGAAGGACATATCGATTCGACAACAACGAAATTCTCGACGAAATCTTTAGAAATTCGTGGCAAACTATCGTCAACATTGAAAACATGGCTTGCATCATTGCCAACATTAGTTGATTATAAAATTCAATCATGTAGTTTAGAAGCTATTGAATCGATGTTAACACGAATTGCATGTTATCTACCACAAACAAATTTAAGTCAATCGAATTTAGCACAAGAAATGATTGAACTTGTACATCTATTAAAACGATAGACTTCCCTCGCGCGCGCGTGTGTGTGTGTTTCAAATGTTATATATATATTTTTTTGTGATTTTTATTTTTACGGGCGAAAGAGAAGAAATGATTTTTATTTTCAAATAAACGAAGGAAAAAGAACGCAATGGTAGTATTGACGGACTTTTCTCTGAGGACAACAGTAAAAACAAGTATCGCTTTTATTAAAGAAAACAATTCTAAGCACGCATAGTCAGGCTGCGAAAGTAATGAGTATACTAAAACTGATCCGTCTGTAGGACATGTGCGACATCTCAGCAAGTAAGATATTAATCGATTTAAATTGAATATTATCGTATCGATTAAATATTTATTTTTATTCTCATCAAATGATTAAATTTAATAAAAAAGAAAATATTCTTTTGTTTTTCTTTTTGTCTTAGGTACGTTACGTTTTCTCTCTCTTGCGTAAAACAGATCTGGTTGGACTAAATCCAATGGTAAAAGAGATTATCTTTTTGACATTTAATGTGTTGTGTGATCTCAAGAGCAAAATTGATCTTTTTCTTTTGTTGTATTTTGATTAATTTCTAGTTTTCATCTGTTACTCAACCAAACGACACACGTAAAAGAAATCAAATAGAAAAGATTAAATTTTTCATCAAATAGTAGCATATATACTGTTAGTGTTCTTTTTCTCATGATGAAAACAAATTCTTGTCAAATATAAGAGTTTACTGTGAGATGAAAAGTTTTTACTTCCTCTGTCAATTGGAAAAGGTACCGTAAATGATTGAATCATAGCAAACATTTTTCTTTTCTTCTTTCTACTCTGTCTGTCCGTCCTTTCCTTCTTTTTTTCCTGTTATTCAGTCGATCTCATTCCATCTGTTCGTCAGTATTTTTTCTCTTCTATTCTCAACGTCCCGTTCCTCCAGTAATATTACCAGAATTACTTTTTATCGTTATCGGTCTTCTTTTTCTCTTTCTTTCTCTTTCTCTGCCATTTTTTTCTCTTCTTTTTTTTTTACAGTCGGCTCTGCTTCTTCTCCTTTGTCTTTTTCTTCCTATTGAACATCAGATGTAATAAAAAAAATAGATAGAAAACGACGAAAAACTTGAGGTGCACGACGTATTTCTTTTGTTT
>Ga0209960_1000400_pt1 | contig 97002 bp, 89 predicted proteins | sample ThiBiot_500_plan_2_FD_183947 | JGI IMG/M metagenome (GOLD analysis project Ga0209960, IMG submission 183947) | Wastewater bioreactor microbial communities from Cape Town, South Africa - Thiocy_expt_500_plan (SPAdes) | ecosystem: Engineered > Bioreactor > Thiocyanate-remediating >... | reverse complement strand
CCCACCACTCTCTGCCAATACTTTCGTGATCGCCGCCGTCAATGTCGTCTTACCATGGTCAACGTGACCAATCGTTCCTACGTTGCAATGCGGCTTATTACGCTCAAACTTCGCCTTACTCATGTTTATCACTCCTCAAGATCTATTTTATATCTGCGGTTAGTGGAGCGGGTGAAGGGAATCGAACCCTCCTCACCAGCTTGGAAGGCTGGAGCTTTACCACTAAGCTACACCCGCGAACTACCTATGATTCACCTTACTTATCCCTAAAACAACCTTAGGAATGGTGGAGGGAGTAGGATTTGAACCTACGTAGACATACGTCGGCAGATTTACAGTCTGCTGCCTTTGACCGCTCGGCCATCCCTCCAGACGAAGATGAAAGCATTATAACTTATATGGCGATCTATAAGGATTTCTACGAAGATGTCAACCTGAATATCTCTCCTTTTATTTATATTTTTTTATTGTGTCGTTTATAAAGCTATTTTATAAGGCCTTGCTCAAAGACAAAACCTACTTTAGAATTTCATAATGCTTGATTTTTCATGCTCTACATCAATTACAGGAAAGCGCTGGCAAGAAAAGGCGTGCGATGACCGCCTTGCATTTGCCCTTTCCCAACGCTTAGACGAACCTGAAATTGTAGGGCGACTTCTTGCAAGTCGAAACATCACACTTGAAGAAGCTCCTGATTTTTTAACTCCCTCTTTAAAAAACTTACTCGTTGACCCCTCTCACCTTCATGATTTAAACAATGCCGTCCAAAGGATCATTCAGGCAATTGAAAAAAAAGAAAAGATCTGCATTTTTGGCGATTATGATGTAGATGGAGCAACGTCAACAGCCCTCCTATACCGCTATTTTAAACAAATTGATCTTCATGTAGATTTCTATATTCCCGATCGTCTTCAAGAAGGTTATGGCCCCAATATACTTGCCATAGAAAAACTTCGGCAATCCGGTGTACACTTGATCATCACTGTCGATTGCGGAACAACTTCTCACGCCCCCCTCAAAGCAGCTGAAAACATGGGGCTTGATGTCATCGTCATCGATCATCATATCGGAGAGCCAAAATTACCACCAGCGACTGCAATTGTGAACCCTAACCGCTTAGATCAAGAAAGTTCATGTCAAACATTAGCTGCCGTTGGTGTCAGTTTTTTGTTACTCATTGCGCTTAATCGAACCCTACGTCAACAAGGCTATTTCAAATCTTTCCCTGAACCCAACCTTCTACAATTTCTTGATTTAGTCGCCTTAGGAACAGTGTGTGATGTCATGCCGTTGCAAAAGCTTAATCGTGCTTTTGTTACCCAAGGATTAAAAGTGATGGCTCAACGACAAAATTTGGGCCTTAAAACATTGATGGATACAGCCGGCTTACAAGAAGCTCCTTCAGCTTATCACTTAGGCTTTATGTTAGGACCTCGCATCAATGCTGGAGGTCGCGTCGGAAAATCGACTCATGGTGTTACCCTTTTAACCACGGATGACCCAGCTCTAGCTCAAAAAATTGCGCAAGAACTTGAAGTTTTTAACCGTGAACGCCAAGCCATTGAGGCAGAAGTTCTTAAAGAAGCGCGGTTTCAAGCAGAAATTGAAGCCAACCAAAACTCTATTTTAATTGTTGGAAGTGCACAATGGCACCCCGGAGTTATCGGGATTGTCGCAGGCCGACTCAAAGATCATTACCATCGCCCAACATTGGTTATTAGTTTTGATGAGAATGATATTGGAAAAGGTTCGGGTCGTTCCATTCCTGGCATTGATCTAGGATCCCTTATCCAAGCCGCACGCCAAAGGAATCTTATTCTCGCCGGAGGGGGGCACTCCATGGCAGCAGGATTTACAATTGAGAAATCAAAACTTGAGCCTTTTAAAAGCTTTTTAAATGAACGTATTCAAGCGTTTAAGATTGATATGACTCCCTATTTAACAATTGACGGCTATCTCTCACTTGACTCAGCCACGCCTGAATTATTGCACAAATTGGAACGGTTAGCCCCTTATGGACAAGGCAATCCTACCCCACGATTTGTGTTTTCAAATATCCGCATTCTTCATGCTGAAATCGTTGGCAACAGCCACATCAAATGTCACTTAGGGACCTTAGAAGGAAGTCGACTGCAAGCTATTGCTTTTAAAAGCTATGAAACAACTTTAGGCCCTGCCCTCTTAAACCATTCGGGGCGCTTTTTCCACATACTCGGGACCTTAAAACTTGATTCTTGGCTAGGTCAGAATCGTGTCCAACTTTCAATTGAAGACGCCTTTTTCGCATCCGAGGCATCCCGTCAAGCAAACTTACTATGATATCGCATTTCCTCAAAAAGCCCTGCAAAAAATTACTTGATTTTATCTTACCACCTCAATGCATTAATTGTCATACACCTGTATTTCAACAAGGAGGCCTCTGTGCAGGGTGCTGGGAAAAAATTGCCTTTATTAGCAAACCATTTTGCCTCTTTTGTGGTTTTCCTTTTAATATTCAAATTGAGAATGAGAATATTTGCGGCCCTTGCGCTCGTAAAACGCCTCTTTTCACAAGGGCACGTGCTGCCATATATTATAATGAAGCAAGCAAGCCTATGATTCTACGCTTTAAGCATTCAGATGCACTTCATATAGCCCCTCTCTTTGCTGAATGGCTTTATCAAGCTGGCGATGAACTATTTCAACAAGCTGAATATCTTGCCCCCATCCCTTTGCATTGGAGCCGCCTTGTCTATAGAGGATATAATCAAGCCGCTCTTTTAAGCCGTAAACTCAGCAAGAAAGCAAAAATACCCCATTTACCTGATCTTCTTGAGCGTACCCATAGAACCCCACCACAAGGCGACTTAACGGCTAAAGAACGTGAAAAAAACGTTTCTAATGTTCTTAAATTAAACAAAAAATATAACCAGCTTATCCGTGATAAGCATATTTTGCTCATTGACGATGTTTTCACGTCAGGCGCAACTGTACGGGCTTGTACTAAGATTCTAAAAAAATCTGGCGCTAAACAAGTAGATATACTAACATTAGCAAGAGTTATTAAACCAGAAATTTGAGGCTGATATGACCGCACAAAAGAGTATTGTTATTTATTCTACACGAGTCTGCCCCTATTGTACGCTTGCAAAAAATCTTTTAACAAGAAAAGGTCTTACATTTACAGAAATCGATGTCTCAGATCCCCAAGATCGCCTTGCACTTATTGAAAAATCAGGCGGCCGTAAAACAGTGCCTCAAATCTTTATTAATAACATCCACATTGGTGGATATGACGATTTAGCTTCTTTTGATCAAAGCGGTGAATTAGATAAATTATTACTGAGTTAATCACAAATATTCAGAAATCTAGTCTTCTAGATGCTAATGTTAAATAAATCTCGCTGTGCAAAGATTACGTTTTCACTGTTTTATTATTTCTTTTTATAAATATTTTCCAAACAATCAATAAAAAAATCCTTTAAAATTCTATATATTTTATGTTTGCTAATTAGCTCTTATCAAGCTAATTGTTTAATGTTAGAGTCTTTAAGTTTTAACAAAGAAGGAAGTAAATATGACAAAGTCTGAATTAGTTGCTACAATTTCTCAACACTTTAAAACAAAAGCAGAAGCAGAGCGTGCCCTCGAAGCAGTTCTTGAATCTATTCAAGGTAGCTTAAAGAAAGGTGAAGATGTTCGTATCGTTGGATTTGGTACTTTCAGTGTAAGCAAAAGAGCGGCTCGTACAGGACGCAATCCTCGTACAGGTCAAGAAATTAAAATTCCTGCTACAAAAACTCCTACATTTCGTGCAGGAAAAGAACTTAAAGAAGCTGTCAATAAGTAATCATTTAACAGTTTCAAAATAAGCCTATAAGGTCTCACCTTACAGGCTTATTTTTTCTTAAAAATATTCTAAAGATTTTTCTCTTTTACTTTTGCTAGGTCTTTTTTAGTATTAGCATCTAATTTTTATAGTCTTAAGATCTAAAAAGAGAACAGACTGTTTTACGTCTTATAATACAACGGCCTTATATTCTTTAGATCAACTCTTATCTTTCTTACCAAAAATTATTGTCTCTAATGTATCATGAGGAACTTGTAATGCGCCTTCCTCTTTTTCTAAAGATACCCTCTCCAAACCATCTTCTTCTTGTTTTCCATGATTTTCTTCAGGTTCGTCCATGGAAATACCCCCCTCATCCTCACTTGTATTTTCTTGTTCCTGCAGATCTAGCCCTATCAACAATAATCTATAAGCATTTTTCACATCTTCAGGCTCAAGTAGAGGACGAATTTCTTCTTTATCTTCTCGGATGCGAGGATGCTCTATTGGTACGTAACAACTATATAAGAAAGACCTCCAAGAAAGATGACCTGTTCCAGGAGCACGTAATATATCAGAATACTTTTCATGGAATTTTGTAATTTCTCCTTTTGCTTTTTTAAGAGAAGAATTAATTTTACTTATCTCGCCATTCAAAATTCTAATAGCTTCAATATATCCTTTTTCTTCAGATTTTAAATTTTGAGGCTCATCTTTTTCTGTACCTTGAGAAAATTTTGTTTGCACGTCCTTTACAGAAGACTCTAAAATTTCCCTATCTTTTTTCCATGTTTTTTGAGAAAAGTTTTCAATATTTTCTCTCACACGCCTCTCAAAAGAATGTAAGAACATCAATATATACCAAACACTATGAGATCGATGGCGAATTTCTTCTTTTCCTAAAGATTCAGCTTTTTCGAGCGCTTGTTTGGCCAAATCTGGCATTTTATTTTTACTATCTTCACTTAATAAACCACTATATTTTGAATGAATAAATTCTCGTGTAGATCTCATAAGTATCGAAAAAGAATCATGAAAAGAAATTGTTCCAGAACTTTGCCCTTTATCAACATCCATAAGAAACACTTCTGTTGAAGTACCCAATTTAAGGTTCTCTGGCACTTCTCCCGATAAAAAGAAATCTGAATAATACTGAACAATTCCACTCATGATTGTCCTCGTATGATCATACATGTTGATAAATTCTTGAGAAAGATGCGGCTCACGCTGATTTGTAATTTGATAAGTTAAAGGACACCAAGAAGAAGAATACCCAAGAGATTTCATTTCCTCTTGTGTCTCTTGTTTAAATGAATCATGTGATGAAAAGCAATTACTTACTTTAAATAATGAAACAAACATTATTAATATTATATATTTTTTTATTTTAAAAAAATGCCTATCCACAATAAATAACTCCACATAAATTAACATCAAGATAAAATATAATTTTTATTTATTTAAAAAAAATTAATAATGAAAATATATTTGCAAAATATATTTTTTATTTAATGAGAAAATAAATTAGAGAAGAAAATCAAAAGTTGAGCGATCACACCATCGATCTTTTAAATCTCTAGCATGAAAAAACCAGAACTTTTTAGTCTAAGAATAAAGCACCTTAGCTCTTGCTTCAAAAGCATTTAACATTTGAAATGCAATAGGCGTAAAAACACTTTCAATTGCTTTTTGAAGTAAAAAAGATCTCAGTTCTAATTCTATTTCAAAATCTACCTGACACGTCTTAGGCGTTAGAGAGTGAAAATACCATTGATTTCTTAAATGCTTTAAGGGACCTTTTGCATACTGCACATTAATTTCTGTTGTTGGCATCAACGTTATTTCTGACATATAAGCTTCTTGAAAGAGCTTATACCCAATTTTAAGCTCAGCAATGAGTTTATTGTCCTGTCGCTGATGAATTATGGCCTCCCGGCACCATGGCAAAAATTCAGGATAACGCTCAATATCGGCAACCAATTCATATAGCTGTTCTTGGGAATAGGGCAAAACTTTCTGATCAGTATGAATGATCATATGATATTCTCATATGAACTTACTTCAGCGTTACGGGCTTGCTTAAGTCTCTCAAAATCCTCTCCCGCATGATACGAAGAGCGCGTCAAAGGAGAGGCTGAGACCATTAAAAACCCCTTTCCACGTGCCATACTTTCATAATCTTTAAATTCGTCAGGTTCCACAAATCGCATAACTTCATGGTGCTGGGGCGTTGGCTGAAGGTACTGGCCAATTGTTAAAAAATCGACATCTGCTGACCGAAGATCATCCATAACTTGATAGACTTCCTGCTTCGTTTCTCCTAATCCCACCATCAGGCCAGATTTTGTAAAGAGATTTGGATTTAACTGTTTCACGCGGTGTAAGAGATTAATAGAATGATAATAACGAGCTCCTGGGCGTACACTTGCATAAAGACGTGGAACGGTTTCAACATTATGATTGTAAACATCCGGCTGAGCTTCAACCACAACTTCCAAAGCGCCTTCTTTTCGTAAGAAATCAGGCGTTAAAATCTCAATTGTTGTATTAGGTGACATCTGGCGAATTCCTTTGATCACCTGAGCAAAATGATGAGCTCCTCCATCAGATAAATCGTCTCGATCAACTGAGGTTATAACAACATGAGAAAGCCCTAGCTTTGCAAGTGCTTCAGCAACTCTTTGAGGCTCATGGGGATCAAGCTGATCAGGCCTTCCTGTTGCGATGTTACAGAAACGACATGAGCGCGTGCAAACACTCCCTAAAATCATTATCGTTGCATGCTTTTTAGCCCAACACTCGCCAATATTAGGACAGGCAGCTTCTTCGCAGACGGTATTAAGTTTATGAGCCTTAATAAGGTCACGTGTCCCATGATATTCCTGAGAAACAGGCGCCTTTACACGTATCCAATCAGGTTTCTTTAAAGAAGCACGTTCTGTCACCTTAATAACCCTTTAATAATGAAGTCCACGCCCAAAGGCAGCCAAAGGAGATTCATGCATCATCTCTGACAGGGTTGGATGCGGAAAAATAGTTGACATTAATTCTGCTTCTGTCGCTTCACATGTTTTAGCAATAGCATAACCTTGAATTAATTCTGTGACTTCTGCCCCAATCATGTGAGCTCCTAATAATTCCCCTGTTTTAGCATCAAAGATTGTTTTGATCAGCCCTTCAGGCTCACCAAGAGCAATAGCTTTACCATTTCCCATAAACGGAAAACGGCCAACTTTAAGTTCATACCCCTGCTCTTTGGCCTTCTTCTCAGTAAGACCAATACTTGCAATTTGTGGTGTACTATAAGTACATCCTGGAATATTTTCACGTTTCATCGGATGGATATCTTTATGTCCAGCAATTTTTTCAATCGCCAAAATTCCTTCATGGCTTGCTTTATGTGCAAGCCATGGGGCACCTGCTACATCACCAATAGCATAAATGCCTGGCTCTGAGGTTTCTGCCCATTCGTTAACAACAATATGCGAATTCTCGATTTTCACTTTTGTGTTTTCAAGTCCTAAATTCTCGACATTTCCAACAATTCCAACAGATAAAATTGCGTTTTCAACTGCAAGCTCAGTTTGTTTTCCTCCACTCTCTAAGATCGCTTTTAGTCCTTGAGAAATTTTTGTTACAGAAGTGACTGTTGTCGCTAAGTGAAATTTAATCCCTCGTTTTTCAAGCATTTTTTTCGCCATTAAAGAAATTTCCTCATCTTCAGCAGGAAGGATACGGTCAACAACTTCAACAACAGTTACTTCTGCTCCCAAAGAGCAATAAAAACTTGCAAACTCAATCCCTATAGCGCCGGATCCTATCACCAACAAAGATTTTGGCATTTTTTTAGGTACCATAGCTTCTCGATAGGTCCACATACTCTCCCCATCCGCTTGAAGGTTTGGTAACGTCCGTGCGCGAGCCCCTGTTGCAATAATAATATTTTTTGCAAGCAGGACTTCTAAGGCCTTTGACTCTCGGGCTATTTCAACTTTATGAAGATCCCCTTGTTTACCTTTAAGCTTTCCATATCCATTATAAACTGTAACCTTATTTTTTTTCAAAAGGTGCTCAACTCCTTTTGAAAGCTGGCTTGCAACCTGCCTTGAGCGTTCAACAATCTTTGTCAGCTCAAATCCCACCTTTTCAACTTTCAATCCAAAATTATCGGCATGACGCATATAATCAAAGATTTCTGCTGACCGCAGTAAAGCTTTTGTTGGGATACATCCCCAATTAAGACAAATCCCCCCAAGATGATTTGCTTCAATAATGGCAGTTTTAAATCCAAGCTGTGCAGCCCGAATAGCTGTCACATAGCCGCCAGGGCCTGCGCCAATAATGACGACATCAAAAGTGGTCTCTGTCATTTAATTCTCCTTTAGGACTTCCTTTTTTCTAACTTATGGACTATAGAGAAAACATTACTTAACGTGAAGCTGCAAGGCTTAAATTTTATCTTAAGTAGATTATTACCATGGTTGCAACTTCTCATTTGCTTGTTATTGATGATGACCGTCGCCTCCGAGAGCTTTTACAAAAATATCTTGAGGAAAATGGTTATCAAGTCTTAGTAGCTGCTTCTGCCCAAGAAGCGCGACAAAAATTAGCCCAAGAAGCTCATCTTATTATCCTCGACCTTATGATGCCAGAAGAATCAGGCCTTGAATTTTTAAAATGGCTTCGACATGACAAGAAAAATGACATTCCTGTTTTGATGTTGACTGCCATGGGAGAAGTAGATCATCGTATTGAAGGCTTAGAAGCTGGGGCAGATGATTATCTTGCAAAGCCTTTTGAACCTCGCGAACTTCTTTTGAGAATTCGTAATCTTCTTCAAAGAAAATCTAAATTAACCTATCCTGGTTCTGCTATACGTCTAGGCATGCTTACCTATGATCCGACTCGAGCCACTCTCAAATGCGGTGACAAATCAATCCATCTAACTTCTCTGGAAGTTACTTTAATGAATATTTTCTCTCAACAGCCAGGAGTCCCTATTAGTCGTGAGAAGCTAGCTGAATTAAGTGGGGTCAGTTTAAGCCCAAGAACCGTAGATGTCCAAATTACAAGGCTCCGTAAAAAAATTGAAAAAGATCCTAAGCAACCTCTTTACCTTCATACAGTGAGGCATCAAGGATATGTCTTGAGGCCTGATATAATATGATCTCTGCACTACATCCTTTTCAATATTTTAAGAAATTTCTTCCTAAAACTCTCTTTGGGCGCACTTTAATCATTGTTATCGCACCTGTCGTATTTGTTCAGATGATTACAACCTATATCTTTGTCGATCGGCACCTTGAAAAAGTGACAGAGCTTCTTGCAAGAAACATTTCTCTTCGAACAGCCGAAGCAGTTAATGTTGTTTTAGACACTCCTAACCTTAAGGAACATTTTCAACCTTTACGTAATTACATCTTCAACCATTTTGAATTGTCACTTGAAATAGGAGAAAATGATAATGGCCACCCTTTAATAAGGAAAAATTTATTCGCTCCTTACGGAAAAATATTAACTCAAGAACTAGAAAAAAAACTTCCATTTACTTTCCTAATCAGTTTAAAGGATGAGGATATTTCTATTTCCGTTCAAACACTTAAAGGTAACTTCATTTTAAATGAAAAATTGAAGCATTTAGCGCCAAAAACAACTTCTCTTCTTTTATGGTGGGCCGTCGCGACTCCTCTTTTATTTTTAGCAATTGCAATCCTTTTTATGCGAAATCAGATCAAGCCCTTAAAAAGATTAGCTGAAGCCGTCGATGATTTCGGTAAAGGACGAGAAATTATAGCGATCAAACCCGCAGGATCTTTTGAAGTTCGCAAGCTTACATATGCTTTTATTTCAATGAAAGAACGTATTCAACGTCAAATAACACAAAGAACTGAAATGCTCGCTGGTGTCTCGCACGACTTAAAAACACCATTAACCCGAATGGAACTTCAGTTAGCCATGTTAGGCGACTCTCAATCCATAAGAGATTTACAACATGATGTGCGCGAAATGAATAAAATGATTGAAGATTACTTAGCTTTTGCAAAAGGCGAAGAAGATGGGCCTTTTGAAGAAACAGAAATTCTATCTCTTTTACAAAATGTTACCTCTCTATTCCCTGGAAAACCTATTTCATTTACTCCTTCAAAATCTGTTTATATTACGGCTCATACCTTGTCCTTGAAACGCGCTTTTACAAATATTATTGAAAATGCTTTAAAGTATGCTCATTCTCTTTGGATATCGACACACTTAACTTCTGAAGATATTAAAATATATTTCGAAGATGATGGCCCAGGCATTCCGACATCAAAAAGAGAAGCTGTGTTCAGACCCTTTTATCGTTTGGAAGGTTCTCGTAATTCAGAAACAGGAGGTTCTGGCCTTGGTTTAGCAATTACCCGAGATATTATTTTAAGACATGGCGGCACTATTGAACTTAAAAAATCAACTCAAGGAGGACTCCTTGTCATGATAAGCTTACCACTTTAATGAACTACAGACATATCTATCATGCAGGAAATTTTGCAGATGTTGTAAAGCATTGTGTCTTAACGCTTCTTCTTCAAAAATTGCATGAAAAAGAAAAAGCTTTTTCAATTATTGATACTCATGCAGGAATAGGAATATATGATCTTCAATCACAACAAGCCTCAAAAACCAATGAAGCGCAAGAAGGTATTTTAAAGTTACTCCTTTCTTCTCAAGACAAAAGTTTTTTTGAGCATTATTTAAAAGTAATACAAAATCAAAAAACTGGATTTTATCCTGGTTCTCCACTAATTTCGCGTGCTTTTTTAAGACCTCAAGACCGCTTATGGTTGTCTGAACTTCATCCTGAAGACTTTCAAAATTTAGCCCAGCTCTTTTATAAAGATCCTCAGGTAAAAGTATTTCATCAAGATGGCTATAATTCACTTAAAGCTCTGCTTCCTCCCAAAGAGAAACGAGGACTCATTTTAATTGACCCTCCCTTTGAAGAACGGAATGAGTTTAAAATGCTGGTTAATGGTTTACAAGAAAGTTATAGAAGATTTGCCACAGGAATTTATATGATATGGTTTCCCATTAAAGACCTCAAACCTATTAAAGAATTTTATGCTGCACTTAAAGAGCTAGAAATCCCTAAAATTCTCACTGTTGAATTCTTGCGAAAACCACCAATTACACCAGAATCCTTGAATGGAACTGGTCTTATCATTGTTAATCCACCTTGGAAAATCCAAGAAAAAATAGTACCTACTTTAGAAATGCTTTTAAAAATTTTTGAATTTAAAGAAGGTTATGTTCGATTAGAATGGTTGTGTGAAGAAAGTTAACACGCTTCTTTTATTTCATCGAATACAGGCCACAAAAGACAAAACGTTGTTCCCTTACCAACAACACTTGTAAAATTAATTTTACCGCCAATTTGATCTGTAATTTTTTTCACAATCGCAAGCCCCATTCCATATCCTTCAATATTATGATCTCCATGAAATTTCTTTAAAGGCTCAAAAATAACTTCTCTTAAATCTTCCTTAATTCCTGGTCCATTATCACTTATCTTCACTAAAAGCTGGCTCCCTTGATTTTCAACCTCTACATTAATTTCGCCTTTCTTAGCACTATGATGGTGCTTTACTGCATTTGAAATGAGATTATAGAGGACTTCAGTTAGTAAAAAATTGAACGTCTTAAAAGTAGAAATTGGACTTGAAACCCTAATTTTAAAGCTATCAGGTAGAAAAACTCGTCGTTTAATAGCCTCGATTGCACGCAGAAGGTTAAATGTGCTTGGAATCTCTTTTAAGTCGTTGACGAATAAAGAAACAAGGTCTTGTGTTAATTTATAGGCTTGCTTATTAACCAGCCGCAACATTGATAAATTTTCTAAAGACGCAGGTGTTAAAATATTATTTTTATCTTCAATGATCCATTGAGACAGATGTTCAACAGTTCTTATGGGAGACTGAATATCATGCGACAAAATATGAAAAAGGGTTGCCTGTTGCTCATTTTTTGCTCTTAATGTTTCATTAAGTTTGTTCAGGTTTTGCCGTTTTTCAATCAATTTTGTAATATCACGCCAGATCCCTCGACTATAAAGAATATTGCCTTCTTTATCTTTGACCGCTGTCACACTAAATGAGACATATAGCTTTTCGCCCGTTTTTTTTCTAAGGATGACTTCCTTGTCTTTTACGACGCCTTTTTGTTTGTATTCTCGGATGATGACATCTCTCGTACTCAGCGAATCGGGGTGATAAAGTTCTGCTATAGAATCGAGAGCAAGAAGCTCTTCTTTTGTATAGCCGAGTGTATTAATAAGAGCTTGGTTGCACTCTATGATTTTGTCGTTTGAGGCATTAACCGACACAAACATATCTGGTGCGTTATCATAAAAATCTTTATAAAATTTAGTGTCGATCTTAACATACCCTCACTTGGCTTTTACTTATCATACAAATAAGAAATACACTGTTAACTTGAGTAAGCTTTATTTATATCAACGCTAAAACAATTCTTGTTACTTTGCAATAAAATGTCTTAGTGATTAAATATGATAAGTCTTTATAGGCCTTAAAACGCGTCCCTAGTTTTAACAATCAATCATTGAAGATAGTTTGATTAAACTAACAAAGAACACCACCATTAAAAAACTCTCATCAATTTCCGTTACTTATTAACTTTCCACTTTTTTCTATTATTCTTTTTAATAATTATACATGATAAATGAATAAGCTAAACATTTTGATTTTTTTTACTATTCTGTTGGTAAAAAAGATTAAAGTTGAAAGTAAGTTTATTTAAGGTTTATCATGCTTAAAAATATGGAATATTAATAATGCTTTCTACTAACTCGAGTATTTTTATAGCTTGTAGTTTATTAGGTGGGATGGGGTGGATCTTTGGGCCATCTCAAGTGAAATACCTCCCTCCCGAAATGGCAGTAGCCTACCGTTTTATCATGGCGGGCATTCTTACAATACTCTTCGCTTTTATTTCAAGATACAAACATCGTCCCATCAACTTTAAAACACAAGGTGTTTTTATCGTTCAAGGGATCTGTATGTTTAGCATCAATTATATCTTAGCTTATTATGCTTTAAACTATGTCTTAAGTGGCATTGTTGCAGCTATACTTTCAATGCTTGTTATTCCAAATACCTTGTTGGAATCTTTGTTTTTTAAGAAAAAATATACCTCAAAAAAAATACTGGTTACACTCGTCGGCTTTATAGGAATAGTCCTTCTATTTTTAGGAGACCATAAAGATAACAACTTTGGTATTTCAATAGGAAAAGGTGTTTTATTATGTTGTTGCAGTATGTTTTTTACATCGCTTGGCGCGAATTTAAGTCAATATTTTAAGAAAACAACTATTGCCCCTGTTTGGGCCGTCGGCTTTTCTATGTTATGGGGTGGCAGTTTTTCTCTTATTTATGCCCATATAAAATTAGGAAAACTTTTATTCCCTCTTGAGCAAGAGTTCATTATTTCACTCTTAGCACTTACCGTACTTTCAACGCTTATATTTATTTTATATCAAATTCTGCTGACTCGAAAAGGCGCTGGATTTGCAGCTTATGTATGGGTTATCACACCTGCCATTGCCTTGTTATTATCTTGGCTGTTTGAAGGATTAACCCTCACAAACGCTGGGGCTTTAGGGATCATGATCATCATGTTGGGCGGAGTCTTAAATCTAATCTTGAAGGACAAAAGCTATGCTTAAAAATACAACTTTACCCTATGCAATTCTTATCAATGAAGAAGAGCTTCCTTTCACAATTAACGAATGGCAAGCCCTGGAAAAAATTGTTAACAAAGCAGAGTATGAAGCTCCTAAGAAGGGTGATACCGATGAGACTTTATCATTAAAGGTCATGCGAGCGAAGAAAGCAGGAGATCCAACTAATTATAATAAACCCCTCCTAAAATTATTACTTAAACCAGAGCTTTGTCATTATCTTCAGCACCGCTTAGAAATGAAAAATTATTTTATAGATCGTGTGCAAATTCATCATTATCAAGAAGGAGATTTTATCTCTATGCATTGTGATAATGATAGTTGCCCTGATTATAAATTCTCGCTTATTTTGCATATGACAGAAGAATACGAAGGTGGTGAATTTAGAGTAAGAGATAAAAACAACAATATCAAAAGCTTTAAAGTTCCCAAACATACTCTGCTTGTAACCAGTAGTGCCCTCTCACATGAGGTCACACGCGTTACTTCAGGCGAAAGAAAAGTTATTGTTTGGTTTATAAGTGAAAAAGATCTCACTCAAAAGAAGACTTCAGAATTTCGTATAGCTTCTTAATAAGAGGCTCTTCAGCTCTTGTTTTGGGAAAGTTATATGTGATGTTCAAAGTTGGGCCGGTGAGAAGATTAGGAAGGATTCTCACTAGTTTCTTTTCACTCGTCTCTGCTCCTTTTTGAGATATTGAGCCAATACCAAGGTCATTTTGAACAGTTTTTAATATGGCAGCTCCTGAGTTTACTTGAATAAGGGAGACAAAAGTTGAAGGAAGAAATTCAAGATGCCAGTTAATCGAAGGATAAGGATAAGGAATATCTTTACCAAAACTAATCATTGTATGATGTTGTAAATCTTGAATTGTTGCAGGAACTCCATACTGGTTAAGATATTCTTCACTTGCATAAAGATTCATATAATAATTTGTTAAAAGAAGGTGCCTCAAGTCGTCTTCTTGAGGTCTAGAATCATCAAAAGCTGCGATTGAGACATCCGCTTCACGTTGATAAAGATTAAATTGCTCATCTGATGATTTAACGATAATAGCCGTTTTTGGAAATGATGCTCTGAATTTAGGCAAGACAGCAGGAAGCCATAAAGAAGCGATTGCATGAGTTGTCGCAATGATAATTTTATCATAAAATCCTTCTTGTTCTGCTTTAAAATTATCAAGTCGCGCTGTTGAAAAATCAATAATCTGCAAAGCCTCCTTATGAAAGCGATGCCCAGCTGCTGTAAAAACAACTCTTTGTCCAGAAGTTTCAATGAGCTTTGTTCCAAGCTCTTTTTCTAAGAGAACAACTTTACTGCGAATACTCGTAGGATTTGACTTTGACCTTCGACTCGCTTCTTGAAATCCACCAGATTCATAAAGAAGGCAGAATGCTTTTAAACGATTAATATCCATAACAAATTCATCTGTAAAAAAAATTAAACAACCTGTTGACATTTTTACATATACGTGTTAATTATATTAATAAGCAATGATAAAATGAAAGAAAAAGGAAAATTTACAACAAATTACCTTTGAACAAAAAATAAGGAATTAAAACAAAGCTTTAACTAAAAATGGATAGAAGATTGTTTAAGCAATTTTATACTATGATTAAGCTGAACAATAGATGGAAATTATCTCTTATTAGAATAAACTTTGTAGAAAACAGAATTTATCTGAGTCCCTCCCCCAGAGAGAGCCTGAGGGTTTTAAGTTTCTCGGCTCTTTCATTTCTTCGGCGGGATTTTGAAAAAGAAATTTGACGCCCCTTATTAAGCGTCAGATAACGAGGAGGAAATTCTCCTCCTTTAGTCTTCCCCTAACTTGATCCAGTGGCCTTTGGGCCTCTGGATGTTTTTTTAAGAATACCTCTAAGTCTCAGCCTTATTCCAATTAATTAAACGGCTAATTTGACTAAGACTTGTTCTTAAATAACCTATGCTTTTCTTCTGGTGCTAAAAATGACATCTCTATAAACATTCTTCCCTTTATTTAGGGATACATTAAAAGGAAATTTCTATAAGTTATGTAACCAGATCCTTCCTTGCCTCAAGCTCCAAGAAGACCCAGCATCAGATCTCTCCAGGAATCAGCTTCCATTATAAAGAAAATTCAAGTCTCTTCTTCTCTGCCGCTTATGATCCCCAATACAAGGCCAAGTATGAAGCTCACGAAATCTCAATCAAAATTGAAATCAAATTCTAAGAAGAAATTTAAAAATCATAAAAAGTATTGACAACGCCTTGCCCTCAAAGCATATATAACTCTTAATTGTTGAATGATGACACTGGAGATGGTCAAATGAAAATTGTTAACTCATTGAAATCGATGAAAACACGACATAAAGATTGTCGCATCATTCGTCGTCGTGGCCGAAATTATATTATTAACAAAACAAATCCTCGCTTTAAAGCAAGACAAGGTTAGTATTTCTACTTAATAAGGAAAAACTTATGGCACGCGTTACTGTTGAAGATTGTGTTCGCAAAGTATCAAATCGCTTTGAACTCGTTTTGGTTGCTTCGCAACGTGCCCGTCAGATTGGAGCAGGTTCTCTACTAACTGTTGATAGAGATAATGATAAAAATCCTGTTGTTGCGCTAAGAGAAATTGCTGTTGGCACAGTTGAGGCTGATACGCTTAAGGATGGTTTAATTAATTCTTTCCGTATCCAAGTTGAAAGCGATCCTCAAGAAGATGAGATTTCTGATTTTGTTGCCCAAGAAACATTACGTTTTCAACAACCTACCTCTTCTTTTGACGATGAATCTGATGATGAAGATTTAGAAGAAGAAAAAGACGAAACTACTTCCCTTTAGCCTAGTTAAGCTGTTATCATATACAAAGGATAAACGTGAACACGTTCAGGCTAAAACTCCTTTTTAGAAATTCAAGATCGGTGTTTGCGTAAATTATAAAAAGCAACACCATGATGCGGCAACGTAACTTAATTGAAAAAGTAAGATCTTACGATCCAACCCTCGATGAAGAAAAATTCAATCGAGCCTATCTTTTTGCCATGAAAGTTCATGGGGAACAAGTTCGCGCCTCTGGCGATCCCTATTTCTCTCATCCTTTTGAAGTCGCTGACATCTTAGCAAATATGAAATTGGATGAGGCAACGATCATAACAGCTCTTCTTCATGATACTGTGGAAGATACAGGAGCGACTCTTGAAGAAATACGGAAATTATTTGATGATGAAATTGCAGGGCTTGTCAATGGTGTCACAAAATTAACTCAGCTTGAGCTACAATCCTCTCAAACCAAACAAGCCGAAAACCTTCGTAAGCTTGTCCTTGCTATGTCAAATGATATTCGCGTATTGCTTGTTAAGCTTGCGGATCGTCTCCATAATATGCGCACCCTTCATCATGTTTCGTCTGAAGATAAACGCCGACGTATTGCAGGCGAGACTATCGAAATTTATGCCCCCTTAGCGGAACGTATCGGGATGCATCATATAAAAGATGAACTTGAAGACCTTTCTTTCAAGATCTTAAATTCTGATGCGCGCGAATCGATTGTTGCACGCTTAAATTTTCTTGAACGAGAAGGCGGAGACATTGTAAAAAATATTATAAAAGAACTTACAAATGTCTTCAAAAAATCTTACTTAAAAGCAGAAATTTCTGGTCGCGTAAAAACACCTTATTCCATCTGGCGCAAGATGCATCAGAAAAATGTAGCCCTCGAACAACTCTCAGATATCATGGCTTTTCGTATTCTTGTTGATACAATACCAGATTGCTATCAAGCTCTTGGAATTATCCATAGCGGCTATATTGTTATTCCTTCACGTTTTAAAGATTACATTAGTACCCCTAAACCTAACAATTACCAATCCCTTCACACCAGTGTGATTGGCCCTTTGAAACATCGCATTGAAATACAAATACGAACCCATGAAATGCATACGATTGCTGAGTATGGCGTTGCAGCTCATTGGCAATATAAACAAGGAAAAAACACCGATCATAAACAATACAATTGGTTACATAACCTCTTGGAAATTATAGAGCATGCTGCTGGTCCTGAAGAATTTCTTAAGCACACAAAACTTGAGTTGTTCCAAGACCAAGTTTTTTGCTTCACACCTGCAGGCGACCTTATTTCTCTACCTCAAGGTGCAACCCCTATCGATTTTGGTTATGCAATTCACTCTGCTGTCGGGAACCATTGTGTCGGCGCAAAAATAAATGGTCGAATGGTTCCATTGCGCACAATTCTTCATAATGGAGATCAAGTTGAAATTACAACTTCGAAGTCACAAACTCCCTCTCCCACCTGGGAACGCTTCGTTGTCACAGGAAAAGCTCGTGCCCATATTCGACGTTTCATTCGCACCCAGCAACGTGCACAGTTCATTGAGTTAGGACGCTCAATTTTGCAAAAATCCTTTCATCATGAGAACTTAGAATTTTCTGAAAAAATACTTGAAACCATTCTTGCCAAGTTTAAATGCCAAACCACAGATGATCTATTTTCAATCATCGGAGAAGGACAACACACAAGCTATGAGGTTATCCGGGCAGCTTACCCTGACTTTCGTTCAAAGACCCCGAACGATCTACAACCTATTATCTCTAAAGCGAAATTTATCCCTAAAGAAAAAGATGCTATTATTTCGATCCGAGGTCTTATCCCAGGAATGGCCGTACACTATGCAAAATGCTGCCATCCATTGCCTGGCGATAAGATTGTTGGAATTGTGATGACAGGCACAGGAGTTACTATTCACACTTATGATTGTGAGAATCTAAATAATTATGCCAATGAACCCGAGCGGTGGATTGACGTCGCGTGGGATTCACACAATGAACAAAAACATTATCTTGCTCGCGCAAATGTTGTCGTTAATAACCAGCCTGGAGCCCTTGCTAACCTTACGACAATCATTAGTAAGCACAACGCAAATATAGCTAACCTCAAAATTAGCCATCGGGGAGACACTTTCTTTGAATTCATCATCGACATTGAAGTTAAAGATGCCGACCACCTAGGCAGTATTATCGCGAGCCTGCGTGCCTCTTCATTAGTCTCTTCGGTTGATCGCGTTAAACATTAAATAAATTATGTAAAAATGCCCCACCTTAATAAGGTGGGGCTTAGCTCAAAAGCCACCGCTTAATTTCTTTTTACTAACTCTCTATTTTTTTCAGAGCGCTTTAAATCTACAACTCTTTCATTCTCATCAAAAGTAATTGCGATTTGATACTTATCCCCCCTACAACCTTCAATAGGTGTTCCTACTAACTCCCAAATACCAAGCGTCAACACATCCATGGCTCCGTGACCTATTGCGCGCCCAGCGCTTCCTTCATCTCCAAGGCTATAGCTGTAAGTACATTTTTTCCAGCCTTTATCAAGTGCATCTACTTTAATGGGATCTCCCAACTGAAGATCAATTTCAGTCTTAGTTGCTCCTTAACGAATAACGGTTAAATCTGGCTCTTTCTCTCCGTTAAGGGCCATTCCTACAGAACACCCTTCTAAAACTAAGGGGCTCAAAACTATTAAAGAGATATACTTTAACCGTAAAGAATTTAATATCATCATCTTACCTTCCAATCTATGCATTGACCAAGAGCCAATCGCTCTGTCCATGCTTTTAGTTCAATATAAGTTTTATATAAAAGGAGAATTTTATCCCATTTATAATAATGAAACTTGAAACAATCCACTACGAATAATTCCAACCAGCTAGGCTTCTCTTAAAAACTTAATTCATGAGGTTGTTGATGCTTAAACGGTTCTTCTTTACGATTCTCTATTGAGGCCCGTCCATCAATTGGTTCTGGTACCCGCACAAGAGCATTCTTAATGACCTCTTCCACATTTTTAACCGGAATAATTTGTAGCCCTTTTTTAACGATCTCAGGAATCTCTGCTAAATCTTTTTGATTATCAAAAGGAATTAGCACTGTCTTAATGCCGCCTCTTAAAGCCGCTAACAACTTTTCTTTAAGTCCACCTATTCCAAGAACGCGCCCACGAAGGGTAACCTCACCTGTCATTGCAATATCTTTACGGATCGGAATTCCAGTCAGAACAGATACTATAGAAGTACACATCGCAATTCCTGCTGAAGGCCCATCCTTTGGTGTTGCGCCTTCAGGGACGTGCACATGAATATCGTGTTTTTCAAATGAATGAGGTTCAATACCAAACTGGGTGGCGCGAGATCGTACAAAGCTTGCAGCAGCTTGAACAGACTCTTGCATCACTTCACCAAGCTTGCCAGTTGTCTTGATCTTGCCTCGGCCTGGAAGCATGACAGCTTCAATCATCAAGATATCCCCGCCAACTTCTGTCCAAGCAAGCCCAGTGGTGACGCCAACAAGGTCTTCACTTTCGCTCACACCATAAGAATATCGGGGAATACCTGCATACGTTTCAAGGTTCTCTTCGGTAACCGCAATTTTTGTAGCGTTTTTTGTGAGAATCTCTTTTGTTGCTTTCCGAAGAAGATTAGCAAGCTCTCGCTCAAGATTACGCACCCCTGCTTCACGCGTATAGGTGCGAATTAACTGATGCAAGGCCTTATCACTAATCGACCATTCACCCTCTTTAAGCCCATTCGCTTTCATTTCTTTTGGAATTAAATGACGATGACAAATTTCTGTCTTCTCTTCTTCAGTATACCCTGGCAAGCGAATGATTTCTAAACGATCCAACAAAGGTTGTGGCATATTAAGGCTATTTGCCGTTGTCACAAACATCACATCCGAGAGATCATAATCAACTTCTAGGTAATGGTCGTTAAAGCTATTGTTTTGCTCAGGGTCTAAAACTTCGAGCAATGCAGATGTGGGGTCTCCTCGCCAATCAGCGCCAAGCTTATCGATCTCATCGAGTAAGAAAAGGGGATTTGCGGATGCCGCCTTTTTCATTCCTTGAATAATCTTTCCTGGCATTGAACCAATATAAGTACGTCGATGTCCTCGAATTTCAGCTTCATCCCGCACGCCCCCTAAAGCCACACGAATATAATTACGGCCTGTTGCTCGTGCAATGGAACGACCTAAAGACGTTTTTCCAACTCCGGGTGGTCCAACAAGACAGAGGATAGGACCTTTTAACTTTCCAACACGTGTTTGGACAGCAAGGTATTCAATGATCCTCTCTTTAACTTTTTCTAAACCGTAATGGTCTTCATCTAAAATTTGTTGTGCTTTATCAAGGTCATTCTTAACTTTTGTATTTTTTTTCCATGGAATCGACAAAAGCCAATCTAAATAATTCCGAACAACTGTTGCCTCAGAAGACATGGGACTCATTGTTCTTAATTTTTTTATTTCATTTTGAGCCTTCGCCCTCGCTTCCTTACTCAGCTTGGTTCTTGCAATCTTTTGCTCAAGCTCAGAAACTTCATCCTTTCCTTCTTCGTTCTCGCCTAGTTCCTTTTGAATCGCCTTCATCTGCTCATTGAGATAATATTCTCGTTGAGATTTTTCCATTTGTTTTTTAACACGTGTTCGAATGCGTTTTTCTGTTTGAAGAACACTAATCTCGCCTTCCATATAAGCGCAGATTTTTTCAAATCGCTCCTCAAGAGACGAAATTTCAAGAAGTCTTTGCTTATCTAAGACCCGCAGTGTTAGATGCGCAGCAATTGTATCAATGAGCTTATCTGGTTGTTCAATGCGCGTAATCGAGACAAGAACATCCGGCGGAATCTTATTATTTAGTTTTGAATAATGCTCAAAAAGCCCTAGAGCTGTGCGTGCAAGCGCTTCAAGCTCTGGTGTTGGTGTAATAATTCCTGAATCTAAAACCTCTGCATAGGCTTGAAAATACTCAAGACTTTCATCAAAACGCAAAATACGAGCTCGATCAATACCTTCTACAAGTACTTTCACGGTACCATCTGGTAACTTCAAAAGTTGGATAATTTGCCCTAAAGAGCCAAAAGAATAAAGATCGCGCGTTTTCGGATCATCAGTCGTTGCTTCTTTTTGCGTGACAAGCAAAATCCTATGATCCAGCTTCATCGCTGCTTCCAGCGCTTTAACAGATCTCTCACGCCCTACAAATAACGGCACGATCATATGAGGGAAAACTACAATGTCCCTTAAAGGTAATACTGGTAATAAAGTTCCATACGGAAGCTCTAAAGCTTTAGTCGTCTTTGCCAAGGATCAAACCTCTTTTATTTCAAATGATTTACATATGCCCTATTTAAAGTAGTATAATCAGGGTCATTAGATAAAGGAATAGAAATTTAAAAAAGTCTACGCTTGACTTCTTTTGTCTTTTAATTTTTCACCATAGACGAGCAAAGGTTCGGTTCTACCTTCTACAACTTCACGGTTAATAACAACTTCTTCAATATCTTCACGTCCTGGAAGATCAAACATGGTATTAAGTAAGATATCTTCCATAATTGAACGAAGTCCTCGCGCCCCAGTATTTCTTGAAATCGCTTTCTGCGCAATCCCCGACAAAGCGTCTTCAGTAAACTCTAAATGCACTTTTTCCATTTCAAAAAGTTTTTGATATTGTTTTACAAGAGCATTCTTCGGTGTTTGCAAAATTTCAATTAATGATTCTTCATTTAAGTCTTCGAGTGTAGCAACAACAGGTAAACGCCCAACAAATTCAGGAATGAGGCCATACTTCAAAAGGTCTTCCGGTTCGATTTCACGTAAAATTTCACCTGTACGACGATCTTCGGGCAACTTTACATCGGCACCAAAACCAATTGAGGAGCCTTTACCCCGAGCCGCAATAATTTTTTCAAGTCCTGCAAAAGCTCCTCCACAAATGAATAGAATATTTGTGGTATCAACTTGCAAAAACTCTTGTTGAGGATGCTTACGGCCTCCTTGAGGTGGAACTGAAGCAATTGTGCCTTCCATAATTTTGAGCAAGGCTTGCTGTACACCTTCCCCAGACACATCTCGCGTGATTGAAGGATTATCAGATTTTCGTGAAATTTTATCAACTTCATCAATATAGACAATGCCACGCTGAGCCTTTTCAACATTATATTCTGCGGCTTGTAAAAGTTTTAAAATAATATTCTCAACATCTTCACCAACATAACCTGCTTCGGTTAAAGTTGTGGCATCTGCAATTGTAAATGGCACATCCAAAATACGTGCAAGTGTTTGAGCTAATAAGGTTTTTCCGCATCCTGTTGGACCAATGAGAAGAATATTTGACTTCGCAAGTTCAATCTCATTTGAACGCCCAATTGAGTTAATCCGCTTATAGTGATTGTAAACAGCAACAGCTAGAACACGCTTTGCATGTGCTTGGCCAATCACATAATCGTTAAGAACTTTTACAATTTCTTTTGGTGAGGGGATCCCTCCTTCACTTGAAGAAATTCCAATGGCTTTATTCTCTTCTCGAATAATTTCGATACATAAGTCAACGCATTCATCACAAATGAATACACTTGGCCCAGCAATTAACTTTTTAACTTCATGCTGGCTTTTTCCACAAAAGGAGCAGTGAAGAGTATCTTTAACGGAATCGTCGTTTTTACTCATTTCTTTTTGCCTTTATTCCTTATTCTAGCTGAGCTGTATTTACCCACGTTCAGAGTGCCAAAAACCGGATAATAAAAAGTTAACGCCCAAGATAATTTTTTCTTTTTTATGCCGCCGCGTGATGAACCATAACCTCGTCAACAAGTCCAAAATCTTTGGCTTCATCCGCAGACATAAAGTAATCTCGCTCAACAGAAGCCTCAACAACGCTTAAAGGCTTTCCTGTACGCTCAACAAGAATTCCATTTAAACGAGCCCGTAACTTTAAAATCTCACGAGCCTGAATCTCAATATCTGTTGCTTGCCCTCTTGCACCACCGTGAGGTTGGTGAATCATCACACGCGAGTTTGGCAACGCATAACGCTTACCTTTTTCCCCAGAACACAACAAGAGAGCCCCCATGGAAGCTGCTTGTCCTAATACAATTGTTGAGACACTTGGACGGATATATTGCATGGTATCGTAAATAGCCAAACCTGCAGTAACAACACCTCCAGGTGAGTTAATATAAAAAGAAATATCCTTTTTGGGATTTTCTCCCTCGAGAAATAAAAGCTGAGCACAGATAAGGCTCGCGACATCATCATTGACTTCACCTGTAAGAAAGATGATACGTTCTTTTAAAAGCCTTGAATAAATATCAAATGAGCGCTCGCCACGAGCTGTTTGCTCAATCACCATTGGCACAAGCGTATTGGCATATTGATTAACGATGTCTACCACTGAATCCTCCTATTTCTAGTGGGGCGAGCATGAACTTAGTTCATATCCTCGCCTTCCGTAATTTCTTTAATTCTTTTTTGAAGTTCTTCAACACTGATCTCTTTATCTTTTAAAGCGACTTTTTCAGTAATGAGCTTGATCACCTTATCTTCAAAGATTGGCGCCCGCAAAGAAGCTAGAGCTTGAGGATTATCGCGATAATATTCAACAACCTTCATTTCATGCCCCTTATAACGGATGGCTTCATTATAAACGGCTTGATCAAGTTCTTTCTGTGAAACAGATACTTGGTTCTCTCGTCCAATTTCAGCAAGCACCAAACCAAGTCTGACGCGCCGCTCAGCAATACCTTGATATTGTTTTCTTAATTTCTCTTCTTCTTTTGGATCTAAACCATGTTGACAGGTTTCCCCTTCTTCATGGTGATGATCATGATGAAGTTCATTTTCGAGTTGGCGCCAAATTGATTGAAACTCAAGTTCAACCAACCCTTTTGGAAGATCAAAGTGGAATTCTTCTGAAAACTTATCAAGAACCTTACGCTTGATATCAAGGAAAGAAAGCTGATCATACTCTTTTGTGATCATTTTCTCAACTTGATCTTTAAGTTCTGCAAGATCCTTAAACTTTAGCTTAACAGCTAATTCGTCATCTATTTTAGGTTCAACAACTTCAAGGACTTCTGCAATTTTAAGACTAAATTTTGCTTCTTTTCCTGCAAGTTCTTGTGAACCATAATCTGCCGGGAAAGTCACAAAGATATCTTTTTGATCTCCCGCTTTCATTCCAACAATTTGCTCTTCAAAACCAGGAATAAAAGTACCTGAGCCTAATTCAAGGACGGTATCAGCTGAAGACCCTCCAGGAATCAACTTATCGTTAATTGTTCCACGGAATGAAAGGCGCACAGCATGCCCATTCTCAGCTTTTACGTCTGCATCAAGCGCTTTGTGTTCGCGTGAAGATTGAGCCATTTTCTTGAGACTGTCTGTCACCGTTTGAGGCTCAACCTTTGCCTTTAACTGCTCAAAAGAATATTTACTGAGATCAACTTTTCCAACTTCTGGAAGGACTTCAAGAGAAATATTTAAACTGAGATCTTGACCATCTTCAGCACTTTCGAATTCTACTTTTGGCTGAAGAGCAACCTTCAATTTTTTTTCTTGGACAAGCTTTTTTACACTTTCATCCAATAACTTTTGAATGACTTCACCTTTGACAGAAGTGGCATATCGTTGCCTTAGAATTGGCAAGGGAATATGACCTGAACGGAACCCTGCTACTTTCGTCGTTTTTCCCAACTCAAGGAGGCGTTCATCCATCTTTTCCTCAACTTGTGCCGCAGGAATATTCAGATGGTATTGGTGCAATAACCCTTCAACCTTTTTTTGTGTCATTTGCATAAAAGTGTTACCTGTCTCTAATAATGTTGACCTTGTGGTGCGGGCGGAGGGACTTGAACCCCCATGGCTTGCGCCGCCAGAACCTAAATCTGGTGTGTCTGCCAATTCCACCACGCCCGCGAAAGGCTTTACTAAGCCCTTATCTCTAAACTAAAATCCTAAACAATTCGTTAAGGAGATTTCTTTCATAGCGTTGATCTTATGAAAAAGCAATGGCCCCCATAAAATATATTGCACGCTAAATTTCTGCTTAAAAAGGCTCCTTTCTCATTTTTAGTATAAAGCTTTTTAAGTTGACCTAAACTAAAGATGTAAAATTCAAGCCTTTTTAAAGAGTTATGGCACCTAGCACCATAAATTCCTCTTTCGTCTTAGAGCGCTACAATCTTTCCGTTTTTAACTGTTCCTTGAATTTTAGCCCCTGGCTCCATGAGCACTTCTCCGTTTTCATCAAAAACAATATCTCCTTTGACCAACGTATTCCCTTTTAAAAAAACCCGCTGCACTTTTGTACTTTTGCCTATATCCTGAACATGAAGACTTGAAAGCTTGACATTGTGAAACTCAATCTTCTCAGCAGCAACGGTAAGATGTTTTTCAAAAGAAGTCTCTTTCGCAACCATCCCACCATTAATTATGGCTTCTCCTTTAATTTGAGATTGAGAAAGGTTGACGCCGCCATTCACCTTAAGAGCTTCAAATACGCTCTGCTCCACATTTAAACCACCATCAATCTTCGTTTGCCCCTTGACCGTTGAGTTTGTGAGATCTGCACCACCATTAACTCGGATGTCTGCAAAGATCACCTTCTCTGCCTGCAAAGCGCCATCAACGGATGTCTTTCCTCTAACGCGAGAATCTTTCAAGTGAGCACTTCCATTAACCTTTAGCGTATTTAGGTCAGCCTTGCTGGCCTCAAAACTTCCCTCAACTCTTGTCTTTGAACGCACATGCGTACCATCAAGAACAACAGCTCCTTCAGCCTTCACTTCTTCTAAGGTTCCTGGTCCAATGTTTTGAATCCCTGCTCCCCACACAGATACGCCACAAAGGCTCCACGCCAAAATAAAATTTTTAAAATGAATCCCCATCTTTTAAATCTTCCTTTTTTTCATATCTTAATTATAGTACCATAATTAGAAAAAAAAAAGCGACAAGAAAATACCTTGTGAATATGAATTTACCCTCTCCTCTTCTCTCTTCGACTGAGCCCATTACAGAAGCAGAATTTGCACAATCAATGACCAAATTGGGTCCTTTTGAGCCACATCCTTATCTTGCTGTCGCTGTGTCTGGAGGGTCTGATAGCCTTGCTCTGGCACTATTAGCCAATCAATGGATTAAAAACCACGCAGGCTCCCTAATAGCACTGACCGTTGACCATCAGCTACGCCCCACGTCAACACAAGAAGCGCATCAAGTCCAACAATGGCTTTCAGGCTATGGAATTAACACCATCATCCTCACGTGGGCAGAAGAAAAATCAGGGCGTCGACTTCAAGAAAAAGCACGTGAAGCGCGGTATCAAAAACTTGAAGAATGGTGTCGTGACCAAGGCGTTTTACACCTTCTCTTAGGCCATCACCTTGAAGATCAACTAGAAACCGTCAGCATGCGCGCGGAAAAGGGATCAGGAATTGAGGGAATGGCCGGAATGTCCGCACTTGTTGAAAAACCTTACCACCGACTTCTTCGCCCCCTCCTTTTATATACTAAAAGCCGACTTCAAGCGACCTTAATAAGCTCTCATCAACCTTGGATTGAAGACCCAAGCAATCAAAACCCCAAATTTAAGCGTGTTGAATTAAGGAGCAAAACATCTAACTTTTCTTCTTCCGAAATCCACTCCTTTGGCCAGAAAAGGTGCGCCTATGAAGAAGCTTTAAATCGTTTAATCCCTGAAATTGTCACCCCTTTGCCTCAAGGGTATGCCTTTTTAAACTATCAAGCCTGGTCCCAGCTCGATTTAGAAAGCCAGCTCGGCGTTATGCAACGCCTCCTTATGACCTATGGCGTCAATTCTTACCCTCCTGCAGGAGAAAGCGTTCATAAGCTCATTTTGCACTTCCAGAAAGCTTCTTCCTCACGAACCTTAAATGGATGCCGCATTTCACGTTATCGCGAAAAAAATCTTCTATTTATGCGAGAACCTGGCGCAATTCGCCATGAAATTGACCTAAGCAATGCGGCAAATACAGCCCCTCTCTTCTGGGATCAACGTTTTAGTGTTCACCTTTCTTCTCCCTTGCACGGTCAGCACACTTTAAAGGCTTTGGGTCAAAAAGGATGGGAATCTGTAAAAAAAGCGCTTGAGGATCAAAAAGAACTCTTACCCTATCCTGTGGCGCTTACTCTCCCAAGCCTTTGGCAGCAAGATCAGCTCATTGCCATACCTTCTGTTTTCAAGATTTGCTCAAACCAAACCTTTACACTTTTCAAAGAAAACGCTATAAAGTTCTTACCATGTTATCCACTTACACGATTTACGTTCACAATTGCTTAACTAAATCGAGACATAATGCATTGCATGAATCTAGAATGCGACAATTGAAATACGAAGGAAAATAAATTGAACAATTTAGGTAGAAATCTCGTTTTATGGATTATTATCGGCCTCTTCCTTACAGCCGTTTTTCATATGTTCCAAGGCGGAAAAGAATCTCCTCACAATAAAAACCTCATCTTTTCAGAGTTTCTAAGTGATATTGAACAAGGAAATGTTAAGGACGTTATCATTAAAGGCGATGTTGTCAGTGGACGTTTATCCGATGGTCGCACATTCTCAACTATTGTCCCTAACTACCCTCAACTTGTTGAAAGACTCACCGAGAAAGGGGTTGCGATTTCTGTGGCGCCCGCTGAAGAAGGTGGATCAACCTTTTTTCAAATTTTGGTCTCTTGGTTTCCGATGCTTCTGCTTATTGGTGTTTGGATTTTCTTCCTTCGTCAAATGCAATCAGGCAATAATCGAGCTATGGGATTTGGAAAATCACGTGCAAAACTTTTGAATGAAAAATCAGGCCGCATCATGTTCTCGGATGTTGCTGGATGCCAAGAAGCAAAAGAAGAAGTCTTTGAAATCGTGGAATATTTAAAAGATCCACAGAAATTCCAAAAATTAGGCGGGAAAATCCCCAAAGGTGTCCTTTTGGTAGGCTCTCCAGGAACGGGTAAAACACTTCTTGCACGCGCGATTGCAGGTGAGGCTAATGTCCCCTTCTTCTCAATTTCTGGCTCTGATTTCGTTGAAATGTTTGTTGGTGTTGGTGCGAGCCGCGTTCGCGATTTATTCGAACAAGGCAAGAAGAATGCACCCTGCATTATTTTTATTGATGAGATTGATGCGGTAGGTCGTCATCGCGGCGCTGGTCTTGGTGGCGGCAACGATGAACGTGAACAAACCCTCAACCAATTACTTGTCGAAATGGATGGCTTTGAGTCAAATGATGGCGTTATCCTGGTGGCCGCAACGAATAGACCTGATGTCCTTGACCCTGCTCTCATGCGCCCAGGCCGCTTTGATCGTCAAGTTATTGTCCCCTTGCCAGATATCATTGGACGTGAAGAAGTCCTCAAAGTTCATATGGCAAAAGTTCCTCTTGCCCCTGATGTCGACGCGAAAGTGCTTGCCCGTGGAACACCTGGTTTTTCTGGAGCTGACCTTGCCAATCTTGTGAATGAAGCGGCCCTTAATGCTGCTCGCCAAAATAAGCGTGCGGTGACGATGAGCGACTTTGAGTACGCTAAAGATAAAGTTATGATGGGACCTGAAAGACGTTCCATGGTGATGACCGATGAAGAAAAGAAATTGACGGCTTATCACGAAGCAGGGCATGCGATTGTTGCCCTTCATACGAGTGAGTCAGACCCTATTCACAAAGCAACAATTATCCCAAGAGGCCGAGCCCTTGGTATGGTTGTACGCCTTCCAGAAAACGATCGCGTTTCCATGTCACGAGCAAAACTTCTCGCTGACCTTGCTGTCGCCATGGGCGGACGAATTGCTGAAGAACTCATCTTTGGCGCTGAAAAGATTACCACGGGTGCTTCGTCAGATATCCGCCATGCAACCGACGTTGCAAGGCGCATGGTCACTGAATGGGGCATGAGCGACGTTATGGGACCTCTTAGTTATGGTGAGCCGACACAAGAGGTCTTTTTAGGGCATGCTGTGACACAGCACAAAAACGTTTCTGATTCAACAGCGACTCAAATTGATAAGGAAATCCGAAAGATTGTTGAAAATTCTTATGATCAAGCTCAGAAAATTTTGAAAGATCATATCGATCATTTACATGCTTTAGCAAAAGGTTTGTTAGAATATGAAACACTTTCTGGTGAGGAAATTAACGCTTTATTAAAAGGGGAAAAGATTGAGAAATCAACACCCACATCACCTGACAAGCCTAAAAAGCCTCGCTCTTCAACGCCAACACGTAAGCCAACTCTTTCTCCAGAACCCTCTGCTTAAAGGGGGACAGGAGAAAAAGGTGGACAAATAAACGTCATTTCGAGGTCTCTTCATCCATACATGTGACCGCCCTAAATAATATTTAGTGAAGACTTGATCCCACAAATTTTTTATGATGGAGAAGATTTAAAAGCTCTTTTGTCCGCTTCCCTGATAAGCCATTTTTTTGTTCAAGAGTAAGATCTTTTTCTTCTTTTTTAAGATAATTTTTTCCTTGTTTCGTCAAATCAAGTTGCTTCGATTTGGAATTTTCAGAAGGATGCGACCATATTCTAGAAAAGGTATCTTCTTCTTGTCCAAAAGTCGTTACGGCCTCCCCTTTAAAAGAAAGAAAGATAGACGTGGTAACTAACAAAGAAGTCATCACCTTTGTTGTTAAGATATATTTCATATTTCTGATCTTTTTAAAGTTTAACTATATTGCTAGAGTAACAATTTAAAGTTAATACTTCCTTAATTTTGCCATAATGTAATAATGATTATGAAGAAGCTGATATGCTATTTTTCTTTGCCATAAATAAGAATAAGATATGTTTTAATTAAGTTGCAAGAAGTGCATCTCCAGAAAGTAGGTTAAGCGTAATTTTATACAGGGCTTACAATGTACAAGTACAAAGATTCTTCAGTATCATTTTACTAAGACAAAGGTGGCACTTATACTCTACTTTAAGACCTTGATTATCGTGTTTTAGGATGTTTCCATGGGAAAAATCACTCAGCTTTTTAGGGGCATCGCTGTTGCTGCGCTTAAATGGGTTTGGACAGCAGCATTGTTTACTGATTAGCCCAATTTTGTTGTGGCTTTAAATGTTCTTATGATTGATGAGATGGGGCATTTTTTGAATAAAAAAAGTAAAAGTGGTGTTTCTAATCATTAATCTATAATAACATCTATTTTCAACTTTACCGAACCTAGGAATCATGCTAATTAGACAAAATCATAAGCCATTTTTATTTAGGGAAAAGCTCATGAATATCCAAAAATATTTTACATTCTTAAGCTTAGTTGCCTTTTTGACTAAATTCTCGTGTGCAAGCGAAATGACAGAAGAACAACACGAAAGTCATAAAGCCCAGTGGCATGAGCTTAATCAGAAGTATGCCCCTTTTATTGTAGGATATCATAATGATAATGTCTCAAAAGAAGATGATGATTATCATTTTAAAAGATCACAATCATTAAGAGAGTACTCTATTACAGAAGCAATGCTAGAAAAAGCTGAGAATAATTATCAACTCTCTATAGAAAATCCAAATGTACTTAGAATTTTAAAACGAGGATCTACCTTAAAAGAAAAATTTTTCGACTTCGACCCTTCTCTTACCTCTTTGTATAAGCTCAAGCACATTGAAAAGAATAAAAACTCAGAACGACAAGTAGAACAAGATATTGCCTTTTTAGATGTTTTCAATGGCTATATGGGATATTGCAATCTTTTTGTAAACCAGAATCTTATTAAACAATTAGATCAGCATATTTTCAGATATGGCTATAGTGAAGCTATAAGAGCATCTGAACATATTTCTGGATTAGATTATGCTATAGATTACCTTTTAGATGAAACTAAACTTAAACATGGCTGTATAACACATATTTATACGGATGAATGGGCAAAAGAAAAAGGTTATGCGACACTCATAATAAAGCTGGGGGTTGATCTTCTTTTTAAAACAACTGACATCCATTTCTTAGTTACTTCAATCTCTTATCATCGTGTTGGATCCTGGAAAGCCTTTAAGAAAAATGGTTTTACTGAAATGGATGATGAGAAACCTCAAATTGATCTCCAAATTGAAGGATTAGAACCATTTAAACCAGTCTTCTACTCAGGACATGGTGGTAACTATTACCTCTCACGTAAAGTTTGGGAACAGAACTTAGCTAAGTATCTTTAATTATTGGCAAGCCTTCGGCATGTTGATTGCATAAGGATCCTCTGTATAGTCAATTGGAATTTTAGCCTGAAGCGTTCCGCGATGAAACGCAATACTGAGAACTGAAAGCAAAAGAGCTGACAAAACGAGTAGACAGCGCTTCAACCACTTGTTCTTAAAGAATTTTTTGAGCATCTTTTCCCACCCCTTTATATCAATATCACTTTAATTTTACATTATCTTAAATTGTTTAAGTTTTTATTAAACTTTTAAGGTAAGACTGCATAAATAAGTAACCATTTTTATAAAACAACAGGGGACGGGATGGTTTATAGATTTGTTTTTTTCATCGTCAGTTTTCTGGACACCTCACCGCTTTTTTCAAAAGCGCTGAATCATCATCATTATACAAATCATATGCGGCATATAGAAAACAAACATCAAATTCCTGCAGGCCTTTTAAATGCCATTGCAAAGGTCGAATCTGGTCGATGGAGCGAGAAAGAAAAACAACTTGTCTCCTGGCCTTGGGTTATTCATGCGAAGGGTGAAGGACATTATTTCCCAACAAAAGAACTTGCCATTGAAGCCGTTAAGAACCTCCAAGCACAAGGAATTAAAAACATTGACGTTGGGCTCATGCAAATTAATCTTTTGTATCATCCTGATGCCTTTGAAACACTGGATCACGCTTTTGACCCCAAGCATAACATTGAGTATGCGGCTCGCTTTTTGGAAGGTTTAAAGCAGAATCACAACTCTTGGCAAAAGGCCGTTGCTTATTATCACTCAGCATCCCCCACCCATCATCGCCCCTATTGTAAAAAAGTGCTTCAAACATGGCGTGAAGAGCAAAAAAAGAATCCACGTCAAGCCTTGCTCCAAGAAAGATTTGCGTCTCAAGATCTTGTTTCTTTCGATTCAAAACCTGGCCAAGAACGTAGAATCATTACCCCACCGATTGACCGCCTTAAAATCTTTAAGGAACGCATGCAATTCCGCTATTATCAAGTGCGCGACCGCATTGTTGAAACTCAAAAATTGCGACGGGGAAAAGTCTACCGTTTGAAACCTGTGGGGTATAAGGCTTCCGCCCAACCTCAAGCGAAGTGACACTTGAAGTTATTCAGCAACACAACGCTAAGCTTTTCCATTGACAGACCCAAGAGCTTATTTACATAGCTCCAAAAAGCATCCCTCACTTCTGCGGCTTGTTTTAGAGAACATTACTCAACTGTTGCCAAATGAGTTTTTAAAGTCTCAATAATCCACTCTTTATGAAAAGAAAAAAGGGCTATTTCCCCATCAGCAATTAAAAATTGGTGAGCAGAAGCACTGTTTGCCTGATAAAAAGGCGTAAAGTATGGATTAATATCAGAGACAATGATTGGTCGCTTTACTTCCTCATTTTTTTGCAGCGTTGCAGCAGATTTCTCTAGTTCTGCAAAATCAGCATCAAAAACATTTCGATATTTTTGGTAATGTTTTCTTTTTATTATAGGCTCTCTTTCAAAATTGCCTATATGGCCTGATGAAATAACCCCTAAAAATAACCCTCCCTCACTAAAACAACCTCCTCCACTATCCCCACTGCAAGCAAGACCACTTGGCCTCCTCAAAAATTCCATAATAGGCTCATTATTTATGAAGGTTAAGGCCTTCCACGGTGTAACGTTGAGTTGAGCCCCAGTGGGAAATGTAAAATTTACCTGGCAAGCCCCTTCAGTAGCACCTGAGAAAGTTAATATCTTTTCAACATTCTGTAACTTATTATAAGCAGAATGGACATAAGAATAAGAAGCTCTTTTTTCTTGGTCTACTATATCAAATTTCCCTAAAAAGTGACCTGTTATCCCGTATCCTACTTGTATTACATGCTTATTTATTAATTCTTCATAAGGAGATCTCTCAGGTTGCACACTCAAGATAGATAATAAAGGTTTCTCTAGCACAAAAGCAGCAATATCATGACTGCTGGGAGCCCACTCATATTTTTTATAAACCTCAGTATACTGAGGATGTATAAAAGCCTTTCCCTTCACAGGCTCTTCATCTCCGCAAGTAAATACGGCTTCATTGCTATCTTCTTCATCAAAAATATGGGCGCAAGTAATGACCACCCGATTAGCAAGTTCAGGAATTCCAACATCAACGAGCGTACCACTTCCAAAAGAAGGTTCAGAAGGTAAAGAAAAATAACCAACACTTGGAAACTGTTTTCCTAAATTGATAAAATCTTCATCACCCTCATCGGTAAAATGGTAGCTTGCATAAGTATCTACGTGAAAAGTTAAATTTAATAATGAAATTAACAAGAATACATATAAATACATTGCTTTAATATTGTCCTTGGGTGACTGGTTTAAGAAATTAATTTAGTATAATTGGCAAATTAATTTCAATTATTAATTACGCATACCTCCCTCATACAAAGAACCGCTGATGCACAAGAGGCCGCTTATAAAATATACTTTGTCAAAGATCCTATTTTCATCATTTACATGATGAATTCGACGGTCCGTTGTCTCGCATTTTTAAGACATAAGGCACTGTTCCGTCTTAAAGGACGGTTAATCTCTTTCTAACCCTCAATTGTATTGTTTACTGTTAATCCAAAGAGTGACGCTTTTACACGCTGCGCTAAAAATATATTTTACTCTTTAACCCCCTATGGAAAAGCAGAGGTTTTATAGGCTCTTTTATCAAAGTGGCTTTGATGCTCATGCTTCTTGAAGAGATCTTTAAATAATTTCTTGTTTTTAATATTAATTTTCATTTTTATACTCCCTATTTTTTTATATTATTTATATTTAAAACATTTTTCAGAATGGCCTTACTCTGACTCTTTACTATAGTCCTTTCAGTATATCTTAAATGTAACAAAAATTCAAGAAAATTGTACTTATTTCAGTAAAAATAATTTTATTAATTTTAAAATAAGAAAGAGAGAAGTGAAAACCTTCTCTCTTCCTATTATTTCATTCTTGCACCAAGGACAAAAACGTTGCCTTCCGTTTTTGATTAATCATTGATAAACGATTTCCTTCTTCAAAATCGGGATCCAATTCTGAAAAACTTAAGCACAAATTCTGTGATAATAAACGACTGATTATCTTTTGAGTTTCAGAAGAAAAAGACTCACTACTTATATTAAGTTCAGTTAATGTCGTATTAGCTATGAGAATAGCATTTAACAGCGCCTGTAAGCCTTCCTCTTTTTCATCCAACGAATTGGCATCCATAATGAGCGTTTGAAGGCTTGTATTTACGGTGAGAGATTTTGCAATTTGCTGGAGATTCTCTTCTGGTAAATCAGTTCCCGTTAAATCAAGAGAAGTGAGAGAGTTATTAACAGCCAACATTTGTGCAAGATGATGGAAGTTTTCTGGTGTACTGGTACAGCCTGATAAATTTAATTTTTCAAGCACTGTATTTGTCCTGAGAGCTGAAGAAATGTTCTGAAGATTGTTACTTGTAAGGTACACACCCGTAATTGCTAACTTAATCAAGGATGTATTATGAGTTAACTTTTCTGCAAAGAGATCCAGATCTTCTCCTTCATAAAAATTATCCTAGAGAGAAATAGAGGTCAGATGTGTATGATCTAAGACTTTGTGTATCTCTCTGTTAAGAGAAAAGTTATTAACGAGAGAAAGTGAGTTAAGTTTTGTCAAACTTTCGACAAGTTGGGGGAGGAAATTATGGTGAAGCTCTTTAAACATCGCTTCATCAATAATAATTCTTTGAATATCTTTTTCACAATGAGCCGTTCTTTTCATTGAATGGAGTTTTTTTTCTGTTCCATTGTCATTAATAATCTCTGATGCGAAAAAACTCCTATCTGTTACTTCACAGTCCTTAAAAAAATGAGATGGGACTTCTGGATGGAGATGTTCTAATGTTGTCGTATGATCTTTAAGCGTTTCTGGTGCAATTAAATCACCATTGATTTTTAAGCGACGGATATTGGTAAAGAGCTTAAAGTTATTAAAAAAATAGGTAGGGTCTATCAGAGTCTGATTCGAAGAGACCTTGATATTGCCGCTTCCGACAACGACTTCCTCTGCATCATGATTATAAGGAGCCTTTGTCTGAGCCTTTATTTCTTCATTTTCATTGTAAGAGGCAAATCCTTCAAAAATGAGAATTGTGATTGACGTTAGAAAAGACAAAGTCAAATTTAATATTTTATTTTTAACCATATTCGCCTCATTAATATAAATTAAAACACCTTCAATATTAGAAATAGTAATGAATAATAATAATTCAATATAGAAAATTATTTTTATAGACAAAATATACTTTAATAATTTCAAATATTAAGAAAGGAAGAAAAATTAATTCCTGTTTATATTCAAAGAAAATTTGGCAATAGCCTGATAGAAGAGTTCAAAAGATGGATAATATATGTTTTTCACAACCTTTTACTTAAAGAATTTTTAGGCCCTAAAAAAAGAGGGACTTGCGTCCCCCTTCTTCTTATTTTTAAACGTATTTTAAATAAAGTCGTGTTCAATCTCAGCTGTGGTTTCTTTGCCAATCTTATCAAAGTTTTCACGCAACCACTCACGTCCCATCCGACGGCCTGCTTGGAAAAGATAATCTAAAAAGTCCGGATCTGCACAAAATCCGCTCGCACGATCAATACTGCCAAAGAAAGCATCATCGCGAATCATATGCATATGCAGGCGCTTAAGCTTTCCTGCAGGAATCGTGCCATTATCGATTAATTGTGTAATGAAATGGATGGATCTCATCTCGCGCGTTAAACAAGCGTTTTGTGTAATTTCTCCCAAGCGATTTGAGATTTCGTGCGATGTATAAGGCATCTTTGGATCATGAACACGCCGGATCTGAATCACGAGAATATCAGGCGTTTCACAATTATAAATTAATGGATAAATGGGTGGATTTCCAATAAAGCCACCGTCCCAATAAAATTCACCATCAATCTCACGTGCTTGAAAAAGCGTTGGAACACAAGCACTTGCCAAGACAGCCTCTTCGGACAACTCTTTACCAGAAAAGATTTTCAATTTTCCGGTTGCAACATGCGTTGCGCATAAGAATAATTTTGGATCTGTTGATTCTGCTAATGCATTAAAATCAAAGAGTTCTCTGACCACTTTTTGCAAAGGGTGCGTATTCATCGGATTCAACTGATAAGGCGATAAAAAGCTCGACATATATTGCATCATAATAAACATCGGATTGCTTGAAATATCAAAATCCTTAACCAGCTTCTTGATGGGATTCGGCTTGATAGGGCTTGTTTTAGAAGATTCACCGATCTTATGCCAAAGACGCGTTAAATATTCACGTGCTCCTTGATTGCCATTCCTGAGCAATCCCATTGCTGTTGCTGTGGCATTCATCCCGCCAGCGCTTGTCCCTGCAACACCTTCAATATCAATCCTATCGTCTTCTAAAAGAGCATCCAGAACACCCCAAGTATAAGCTCCATGCGAGCCGCCACCTTGCAAAGCCACACTAATGCGCTTTTTTGTTCCTTTTGTCTCTTGCTGAGTTTTTGTGTTTGCCATGTCGTTTTCTCCTTTGACAATCAAGTCTTTTAAACTTTTTTAGCGATTCTATGCGGCTTGCTATCGTCCATCAATCATGTTGCTCTTTTCTTTTACTATTCAAAATTAAAGTTAATTTTTCGTAACTTGCCCTGGATTTTTTAATAAATAGGCCTAAACTGATGATATGACACGCTTAACAAAAGATTATTTCTCTCAACCAACATTAGAAGTGGCAAAGGATTTACTGGGGAAAGAACTTATATTTAGAGACTATAGGGGACTTATTACAGAAACCGAAGCCTATATAGGTCGAGATGATCCAGCCTGTCATGCTGCTCGCGGCAAAACGCCTCGAACCACGGTCATGTTTGGCCCTGCTGGCGTTAGCTATGTTTACTTCATCTATGGGATGTATTTTTGCCTTAATATTGTCACAGAAGCCGAAGGTTTCCCTGCAGCCGTTCTGATTCGTGGCCTTCATCTCCTACAACCAGAAAGCAAAAATCTCAATGGTCCGGGAAAACTCTGCAAACACCTTGGTATTACCCGCGAACACAACGGTCTTGATCTTACCATGTCTGATGTCTTTTATGTGCAAGATAAAGGAGTTAAGCCAGGCTATATTGCAACGCCTCGCATTGGCATTAAAGTCGGAACCGAGAAGCTATGGCGATTCATCATTACCGAAGACTTTTCAACGATCCACGGTTAAAAAACCATATTATCAAGCTCCTTGCATATTATGTTTCCTCTCGTTCAAGAGACAGGGCATAAAGTAAGTTAAAGGAAAGGATACTTTATCAAACTAGTGTTTAGGGGAAGGGAAAGAAGAATCGGCTATATTAGGGGAGGGAAAAAGGTAACCGATTCTTCTTGTTCTTCAGTTGCTTTTGGGCAACCTTGGAATACTTTAACCATACTAAAATTTTTTAGGATACGACTACTTCTAACTTGATATATGAGGTTTGCACGTATGCATATCTCGCTATCTATTGCTTATCATATATAAAAAAGAAACAATTTTTCCTTATAAAACAAATACTAAAATTATCAACTATTGCTATATCACTTAAAATTCCTATATATTCAGTGAATAAAAAGAAAAATAGTGAAGTGGAGGCACTATGGATCTAGCGCATTTAAAAACGTTTTACATCATTGCACGAGAAGGCAGCCTTACCAAAGCAGCTCACATCCTGCATACAAGCCAATCTTCTTTAAGTCGAACCTTACAAATTCTTGAGTATTATGCACAAACCCAACTGTTTGAAAGACATGCCAGAGGCCTTAAACTTACGCTTCAAGGTGAAAAAGTTTTTTACCATGCACAAAAAATGGTGCAAGAGCATGAAGCTTTTAAACATTCTTTTCTTAACGATTTTAATGAGACAGAAGGTGAGTTGAAAATTCTTACAACACCTGGAGTAGCATCTATATGGTTACCAGAAATCATTCCTGAATTTTTAAAAAAGTATCCAAATATACAGTTAGATATTAATAGTGCTCTCACAAATTTAGAAAAGGATATTGAAAAAGCTGATATTCTCATTCGCACACGTATAGACCATCATCCTACTCTTGTTCAAAAGCGCGTCTTAGAATCTCCCTATAAGTTATGGGCAAGCCCTAAATATTTACAAGAATTTGGTATTCCCCAATCTGCGGAAGATTTAGATCATCATCGATTGCTTGTATTTGAAAAGGCTCAATTTAATGTTTTAGCAAATAATCACTGGATTTTAGAGGTTGGAGCTAACCTAGAGAAACCCCGACAACCATTCCTTATTATGAACTCTTTAGAAGGATTAATAAGTTGCGCTAAAAATGGCTTAGGAATTATTCAAATGCCGATGGTTCTTGCTCATATTAGAAACAAGGATGATGCATTAGTGTCTGTTTTAGAAGAATTAGAAGAGCCTGGTATAGGAATTTTGTGCATATATCCACTAAAAACAAAAAATATTAAAAGAATTGCTCTATTTTCTGATTATTTAGAAGAACTATTTAAAAGTAACATTCCTATATAAATGTAGCCCTCAAAGTAATAATAGAATTTCTATTAAAAATTTCTAAAAATATTTCTTAGAGGGCTAATACCTTTACTATATTTTATTTTTTTTACAGATAAACATAGTTTGCATTGGTATAATTATATTTTCAAGAATAGTTTTTTTCATAGTTGTATCCTTTTATTAACAGAGTTTTGCCTGGCAAGATTCATGTTTTATGCTCAAGGATAGCGTTGTTTCATGTTTTATTTTGACTGAGAAGCATAATAAAGTCCTACTTACCATGCATTTTTGTCATAACCTAAAATTTTAATTAAATACAGTTTAAATTAATCATTTACTATAAATATAAGTTTTGTCATGTAAACTAGAACTGGAGTTTAAAACTTTGATCTAATTGCTTGAGCCCCTGCGAGGAATCTATCCTTATTTCCATCGCTTCTTACGAGAAGAAATCATCGCCTTTTTTTGAGTCTCAGCTGGCAAAAACGTCAATCCTCCCAATAAAGGCTCAGCCTCGTGTAAGGTCACCTTAAGGCGATCCCCTAAGGTGTAGATACGCTTTTTCCGGCGTCCAACAACCCGTTGTTTTTTCTGATCATACGCATAATAATCATCTGCCAATAACCTTAAAGGCATAATACCATCAGCACCATTTTCTTCAATCGTTACAAACATCGCAAACTCTGTAACGCCATTAATGCGCGCCATAAAGCTTTCACCTATTTTATCTTTCAGATATGCCGCCACATAACGCTCAGTGGTTTCACGCTCAGCGGTGGCTGCCACTCTTTCTGTCAAGCTAATGTGTTCAGCAACGGCTTTTAGTTGTGGCAAGGTATAAGAAAATGGTGTGTCTTTATTGTTGGTCATAACCTCAACAAGCGCCCGGTGGACAACTAAATCTGCATACCGTCGGATAGGAGATGTGAAATGGCAATAGCGCGGTAAATTAAGCCCAAAATGCCCAATATTTTCAGGGCTATAAACGGCTTGTGCTTGAGCGCGCAATACAAGCTGATTGATCGCTCCTTGAGCAGGCGATTCCTTTGCCTTCTCAAGAATATGATTAAAGATCTTGGGCCGTATTGCTTGGCCTTTAGGCAAACTCAAATCAAAGCCTTTCAAAAACTCACGTAAGGCATCAACTTTTTCAAGCGAAGGCTCATCATGAACGCGATACATACACAGATGCTGGCGTGTTTCAAGTTCTATTGCCGCAGCAACATTGGCTAAAATCATGAATTCTTCGATAAGACGATGACTATTAAGACGTGGACGCGGGGCAATTTTGGCCACTTGTCCTTTCTCATCAAGGTAGATCCGTTCCTCGGGCATATCTAAGTCTAAAGGCCCGCGCTTATCTCGTTCCACACAGAGCGATTTATACGCCCCATACAGAGGGGAAATGACGGTTTTAATAAAATCCTTGGAAAGATCTGTCTTTTGCCCTTCAAAGGCCGCCTGTGTCTTTGTATACGTCAATCTTGCGGCTGAACGCATCAAAGCGCGTGAAAACTTATGCCTTAAAAGGCGACCACTTTGATTAATCCAAAGATGAACCGCAAGACACGCACGATCTTCTTGGGGTTTAAGTGAACAGATATTATTTGATAAGGCCTCTGGGAGCATCGGAACCACACGATCCGGAAAATAAACTGAATTTCCTCGACGATAGGCCTCTTGATCTAAGGCATCCTTGGGCGTGACGTACGCGGATACATCTGCAATCGCCACAATCAGATGCCAACCTTTTGGATTTTTTGGATCTGTGTCAGGGCTTGCCCATATCGCATCATCAAAGTCGCGCGCATCTTCATCATCAATCGTCACAAGAGGAATATCCCGCAAATCTTCTCGATTTCCTAGTGGAGGAACTTTTGCTTTCTCTGCCAACTCAATCGATTGAGGCGAAAATTCATGAGGTAATTCATATGTATGAATCGCAATAAGGCTAATGGATTTAGGCGCATTTAAGGATCCAAGGATCTTAGTCACCTTAAGAGACTCTCCCCGCCTTCCTTGAATCCATTCTGCTTCCACCAGATCATTGTGTTGAGCATTAAATGTTTGGCCTGCAGGAATGATATATTCAATCTTACGCCGTTTTTCGGGAAGGATGAGGCGTCCTCCTTCACCATCAAGTTCAAAAACGCCCATGACACGATGGGCTTTTTCATCAAACTTGCGAACAAATTCGGCCTCAAGCGCTTTCGGGTCCTTTAAGCGAACTAATGCAAGGTCTTCAGGATTTAATTGATTGATTTTATTTGCTTTAGAAAAGACTCGAATGAGAGGCTTTTCTTCATGTTCAGGCCATATTTCAGGTGCTCCAAGAAGATATCCCTCTTCATCAACGCCTGTGATTTTAACGACTAAAAGATTCAACTGACCTTTACGCTGATAATATTTCCCGCGCTGTTGAATAGCTTGTTTTTCCACAAGCTCTTTCAACATTTTTTTCAGAACAATCCGATCATTTCCCTTAATATGAAAGGCTTGCGCAATTTCACGACGACGAATTTCACCTTCATGGCTGTTAATAAAGCCCAAAATATCTTCTGAACTTGGGAATTTTTGAGGAGTGTGCGCCAAAATAACCTGTCTTTTTTTAATAATAATTTCTTATTTTAAAGGGTTTTAAGCTGAAAGGCTAGCTCCCATTCATTGCGTTAGGTATATTAATGAAATAAAAAGTGAAAATATTCCTATTCAACAGTATAAATATTTGATTTACACTGTTTTATGCATAACTCTAAGACGAAAAAAGTTAACAAAAAAGGAAGTAAATTCTCCTCCTTTTAAGAGTAAGAAAAATTACTCTGCACAAACCCAGTTACCACTGACAGGATCTTTATATCTAATTTGGTAAACGTCGCGACAACCTTTTGTTTCACTAGGAACTTCAGGAGGATTTTGGTATTGGTTGATGAGGGCAGAAATTTCATCTTCCCAACTAGATTTTTGAGCTGTTTCTTTTGTTTTGAGTGGTAGTTTTTTTTCAGGTACATCAGTATCAGTAAGAGGCTTACTAGCACTTAAAACACTTGAAAAGATCAAATTAATTGCCAAACTTAGTAGTGATGCTTTTGTGACAGACATTGTTTACCTCATAACCTTTTGAAGGTTTTCAATTAAAGCGAATGGCAATAAGCAAAAAATATAACTGCTCATCTTCTTCGAAAATCTTAGACCTTTTGCATTAGAAATGTCAAATCGATAATTTATTCTGTAAGCTCATCTTTAGATTCAAAAAAAACTTCAGGATAAATATGAGGGACGAGGGTAGAATATAAAGAATTTGGGCCTAACTCATGTAAGTCAAGACCCTTTAGCATCATTTCTATTTCAGCATTGCACACAGTATTAAAACTATTCTTTTCAACGACTTCAATCTTTTTATTGGGATCATCTTTGGAAACAAGTCCCATGATTGAACCGTCAACACTTCCAATATGAATTCCTATTATTTCACTCGTTTTTTTGGAAAAAAACGCAGCTCCACTTGAACCCGCTAAGGTGCTTACTTTATGCGTTGAATCTGTTGATAAAAGTTTTCCTTTATTTTCTCTTTGATTTAATTTTCCTAAGGGATAATGATACAGAATCGCTTTTATAGGTTTACCTGAAGCAACAATATCTTTACTAACTTTAGGAAGCTTAGCATGAGTCCCTGCTATAACTTTAGGAAGGGCTTCAGCGGGATATTGCCCACTCAGTATATAAGATCCTACAAACAAACAGATGTCTTTTCTTAATTCAGAACTAAATAAAACTTTTGTTACTTCGATTTTTGCGAAATAACTTCTTTTTTCATTATCTGTCGAAGTGCTACTTTGATAAAAAGTCCAGTTAGGCGTATAGCGGTATTTTTTCTTATCATGACTAGGAAAAACCTCAAGGAAAACATGTAATGATGTAATCCCTGTTCCCATCAAAATACCATCCTTTTCTTCAATTTTAAGAAGAGTTCCGGTGCCTTTTCCTCCACTTTGACTGGCTAATTGCCCACAATACCATCCCTGAGAAAAATTTTGAGGATTTGATGCGAGAAAAAGCTTATCGAAAGTCTCATCAGAAAGCGTGTCACCATCTTTTAAATGATGCTTTTTAACATCTTTTTCTAACAACCCTTCTAAAGTTGACGTTGCTTTACCACTTGAGAGTAGAAATATGAGAGATATAAATAAAAAATATATAAATTTGCCAATATCAAGCCGGTTCATTACAAAATTTCTCATATTAACATACAGTTACCCAGAAATTTAACGTATTTCTATTTCGCAAAACTGTCAATACTAGATCCCACTCTTTATGAATTTAAAACAAAAGTAAGGAGAAAATTTTGCTTTAACAATTGCTTCATGCGGCTTGTAAAGCAACCTATTTTACATGTATAGTGAATCATCCTTCATTACATTATGTTTACTTTTAGAAAGTAGATTTTATGGCACCCTCTTATAAACACCATGTTTTTATTTGCCAAAACCAACGCCCTGAAGGCCATCCTCGCGGATGTTGTCTCGCAAAAGGAACTGATAAAATTTTGGAATATATGAAAGTACGGATCAAAGAATTAGGGCTTAAAAATATTCGCATCAATAAAGCAGGATGTCTTGATCAGTGCGAAAAAGGCCCCGCTGTCGTTATTTATCCTGAAGATGTATGGTATACGATTAAAACAATAGAAGATGCGGAAACTTTAATTCAATCTCACCTCATTAAAGAGCAAAAAGTTGGTTCGCTTTTAATGAAGTGAGACTGCTCTCATCACTGTTTAATGAAGCTCTCTTTCAAAATTAACTGCGAGTTTTTTCTGAGAACCATCTTCACCATTACCTCCATTAATACCTTCACTCTTAAAGCTACCGTATTCTGTATCAAGGATATAAATATGGTCGCCTTCTTTTCGTAAGTTTGCACCGTAGGCGATATCGACAAAACCAATCTCGCTAACAAGAATAAATTTTTCACCAAAGGGGATATCTTGCTCTTCTGGTTTAGTATCGCCCATGTATTTTGATACAGAAAAGAAATCCGATGAATTAATTGTGCGCAGCCCTTTCAATGAGCCCTCATTGATAGTTTTGACTCTTACACTAATGCGATCTTTTATTTTTGGCTTATAAATATATCTTACTTCTGCAGGACGGAATTTTACAAGTTGATGATATTCGATTGATTTTTTAAGATAGAGATAGCCCAAAAAACGCTGAATACTTCGATCACCCAAAACCCATTCTGTCCCATCTTCCAGGGTCAACACCGAGAACGATCTAGTTCCAGGTCCAGTATCACGTTCTTCTCTGTTTTTTATCTCACTTTCTTTAATCTCATGTTTTGGGTTAAAAACCTCCGTTTTGAAAAATGCAGTAATAGCTAAAATAGCTTCCTCCTCATCCATCTCGTCCGTAACTGGTGTAATTTTACGAATATCCATAGCACCAATTTTTGGAGTCGTTTGTGCATCTTCGATTTCTTCTTTTATCGTCGAAGATGCAAGAGAGGTTTCAAAATAAAAGAATAAAATGCATGCAGTTATCGAGGTAATGAGTATTTTTTTAAGAAGCATAGCTATCCTTTTCTTAATATATCATGTCTTATTGTAATATACTGAGACACCACCTATATGCCAAAAAGATAAATAAATTTATGATTTCTTTTTAAACGGTTTTTTCTTCTCGGATTCTTGGCTAAAGAGTTCTAAAGCTCGTGCCAACGTCACCGTTAAAACATCATCTTCTTTGCCAATTGATTTAAAGGTGCTCTCATGTTTGACATAAGGCCCAAAACGTCCGATCGCTGCGGTGATTGGCTTTCCTGTTTCAGGATGCGTCCCCACCGTGCGCGGCAAGGCTCCCAGGGCTAAAGCATCCTCAAGCGTGATGCTTTCAGCAGCTCTTCCTTTTGGAATTGCAACACGCTTTGGCTTTGCAATATCAGCTTTCTTGCCTTTACCTTTTGTTGGCTTACTGACGAGTTGTTCTTCTCCATCCCATTGAAGATAAAATCCATAAGGTCCTTTTCTCAGTGAAACAACAGCCTTAGAGACTGGGTCCGTCCCCAGCGTCTTAGGTTCAAACATATTCTTTGGCGCTTCCTTTTCTGCACTCTCTCCAGCTTGGACTTCTTCCTCCTTAAGAGCGCCTGAAAGCTTACGCGTAAAGCCACAAGTTGGGTAATTTGAACAGCCGACAAAGGCGCCCCATTTTCCTAATTTAAGGTTTAATTTACCCTCTTTACATTGCGGACATTGCCGAGGATCATCAGTGCCATCCATGGGGATAAAAATTAATTTCTCAAGGTCTTTTTCTAACTGCGTAATCACATCGGCTATTTTTAAAGGAGAGGCCTGCTCAACAGTCGCATAAAACTGCTTCCAAAAATCCTCAAGTACCTTAAACCACGAAAGCTTCCCCATTGAAATTTCATCAAGCTCTTCCTCAAGATGAGCGGTAAAATCATATTCGATATATTTCGCGAAATAATTCTTCAAAAAGGCTGTTACCAAACGCCCCAAAGGCTCAGGCTTAAGTCTTTTCTTCTCAAGAACTACATATTTACGATCAATCAACGTTGAAATGATTGATGCATATGTTGAGGGTCGCCCGATACCAAGCTCTTCAAGCTTTTTGACGAGGCTTGCTTCTGTATACCTCGGTGGAGGTTGCGTAAAATGTTGTTCAGGGTGAACAGCTTGCAACTTTAGGTCTTCACCTTGCACCAAGGGAGGAAGGATTTGCTCTTGCTCAGATGCCTCATCATCCTTTCCTTCTTCGTAGACTTTTAGATACCCATCAAAGGCAATTGTTGAGCCTGTGGCACGAAGGATGATCTCTTTACTAGGGTTTGCGATATCCACGCCGACTTGATCAAGAAGCGCAGATTCCATTTGAGACGCAATTGTTCTTTTCCAGATGAGCTCATAAAGCTTAAAATGGTCTGCATCTAGCACTGATTTAAGCATGTTGGGTGCGCGCGTAAGGTCTGTAGGGCGAATCGCTTCATGCGCCTCTTGCGCATTTTTGGCCTTACTTTTATAGGCTCTTGGCGCTTCAGGACAATAGGAAGAACCATATTGTTGTTTAATAAGGTCTCGCACCGCAAAAAGGGCTTCTTGAGCAAGATTAACGCTATCAGTTCTCATATACGTAATAAGACCAACTGTCTCTCCACCAACCTCAAAACCTTCATAAAGATGTTGAGCCAATTGCATCGTCTTTTTTGCACTAAAACCTAATTTACGAGAGGCTTCTTGTTGAAGAGTCGACGTCGTAAAAGGAGGGGATGGGTGCCTTTTCGCTTGCTTCTTCTCGACCTCTAAAACCTTATAAAGGTGCTTTTCAATTTCCGTTTGCGCAACTTGAGCCCTAGATTGGTCGGAAAGATCAAATTTATCAAGCTTCTTCCCTTCAAGATGCGTCAATCGTGCACGCAATTGTTTTTGAGGTTGACCTAAGAATTCGGCGCTAATTGTCCAATATTCTTGAGAACGGAAGGCTTCTATTTCATCTTCTCGCTCAGTTGTCAGTCGTAACGCCACCGATTGAACCCGACCTGCTGAACGGCTGCCCGGTAGCTTCCGCCATAGAATTGGAGAAAGTGTAAACCCTACAAGATAATCTAATGCACGACGCGCAAGATAGGCTTCAATTAATTCTTGGTTAAGAGACCGCGGCTGCTTAACGGCTTCAAGAATTGCTTTTTTAGTCACCTCATAAAAAACCACTCGCTTGACATCGACATTTATCAAAGCCTTTTTTTGATCAAGTACCTCTTTTACGTGCCACGAAATAGCTTCCCCTTCACGATCAGGGTCGGTTGCGAGCAAAAGTTGGTCCGCTCCTTTAAGCGATTTTAAAATCTCATTAATATGGCGCTCGGCCTTGTCATCGACCTCCCACACCATGTTAAACTTTTTCTCAGGATCTACAGAACCATTGCGAGAAGGTAAATCACGAATATGCCCATAGCTGGCTAAAACCTTATAATCAGGGCCTAGATATTTATTAATCGTCTTTGCCTTTGAAGGCGATTCAACAACTACAACTTTCATGTGTAAATCTTATATTCTCATTGTTAAACAAATGATTCCTCTTACCCCTTAAGAGAAATCTGATACCCTGGATGACGTTGTATACGTCCCGCAAGCTCAAGCTCAAGTAGAACCAATATAACCTCTGCTGTCGAGAAGTGACACTCTCGGATGATTTCGTCAACCCCAATTGGTGTGATACTTAATAAATCCAGCACGAACTGCTGTATTTTCTCATCATTTTCCTTACTTGAACATAAGTTTCCTTGAAAATTCTGGGTCTTTTGCTGTTGTTTTAAATTAGGTTTAATTTCGCTCATACTTTCAACGACAGAAAGGACATCATCAGCATTTTGTATCAGTGTTGCTCCCTGTCGAATCAACATATTTGCGCCATAAGACCGAGGATCTAACGGTGACCCTGGCACGGCAAAAACTTCTCGCCCCTGCTCGAGCGCAAACCGAGCAGTCACAAGAGAACCAGATTGTTTAGCCGCTTCAATAATAATCACCCCAAGACTTAAACCAGCAATAATACGGTTGCGGCGTGGAAAAAATGAAGCTTGCGGGATAGTTCCAAAAGGGGACTCAGCAACAATTAACCCTTGTTCAGCAATTTTATAATAAAGTCCCGTATTTTCAGCGGGATAAATATGATCGATCCCGCCTGCTAAAACAGCAATTGTTCCAGAGATTAAAGCCCCTTGATGAGCTGCCGTATCGATTCCCCGCGCAAGTCCAGAGGCGATCTGATAGCCGCAAGCTCCTAATTCTGTGGCTAATTTTTCCGCAAAATGACGCCCATTCAGGGATGCATTGCGCGCCCCTACAATTGCCAACGCTTGTTTTTGTAAAACATTACGGTCGCCAAAAAGGCTAATAAGAGGGGGAGGGTCCGGGATGTGCCTTAATATTTCAGGATAATCTGGCTCTGAAAAAGCCACGAGGTCTGCTTTGAGCTTATAGTGTTTTTCAAGCTCCTGATGAGCCTCTTCGATTGAAGGAATTTTTAGCTTTTTTTTATGGCTGCCTTTTAAAGTAATTTCAGGCAATACTTCTAACGCTTTTCCTGCGCCACCATATCGTTGAATGAGCTCAAAAAAAGTTATAGGGCCAACAGGCTCCGCTCGCGACAAACGAATCCAATTTATTTTTTCTTCTAAGGATAAAACTGTTGATCCAAAAGAGTCTAAATTAACTTTTTTGTTTCTTTCCTGCTCCAATCCTGAGTTCCCTTCCCTGAATAAGGCGATAAATATTTCCTTTATGCTTTAGAATAACAATAACGGTGACAATTAAACACCATATAACTAAGTAAGCATCCCCAAAATAAGCTGCATAAAAGGGCATTCCTATGGCCCCTAAAAGTGTTGCAAGAGAAGAATATCGGGTTGTCACAAGAGTTAAAAGCCATGTGAACATTGTACACAACCCCACAGACCAAGAGAGCGCAAATAAAGCACCTGCAGCCGTTGACGCCCCTTTTCCCCCTTTAAAACGAAGCAAAGGTGTAAACATATGCCCTAGAATAGCACTAAATCCTGCTAAATAAGCTTCTAAGCCATTGGCTGAGGCATATAACTTATGACAAATAAGAACAGCAGCTCCTCCCTTTAAAGCATCTAAAAGCAAGGTTGCAATAGCCAAAGATTTATGCCCTGTTCGTAAAACATTTGTTGCACCGATATTTCCTGAACCAATTTTACGAGGATCAATCCCTGCAAAAGTTTTACTGAGGATTAAACCGAAAGGTATAGCCCCTAGCCCGCCTCCTAGCATGACAGCCGCAATTACCATAAAAGAAGAATAGTCCAAGAAACACATACTCCTAACTCTTTGCCTTATTTCGGTTGCACTCATATAAACTAATTGCAGCCGCGTTTGAAACATTTAATGTTGCGAAATGAGAACTGGTCGGCAAATGTGCTAAAAAATCACAATTTTCTTGCGTTAAACGACGCAATCCTTCGCCTTCTGCCCCCAAAATAATATTTGTTTTCCCGGTCAGATTTAAATCCGCCAGGAGCGTGCTTCCTTTTTCATCGAGACCGACATGCCAAAAACCATATTCTTTCATTTTTTCAAGCGCACGTGCAAGGTTGGTCACACGCAAGATTGGGACCCACTCAAGAGCTCCTGAGGCTGTCTTAGCGACAATAGGTGAGTTTTCATCTGGTGTATTGCGGTCAGGCAATATCAGAGCTTTAGCACCAAAAGCGGCAGCGGATCTTAAAATAGCGCCCAAGTTATGCGGATCTGTAATTTGATCAAGTGTCAGCACAACAGCTGAATCTTCAATATGTTCGAGAGCTTCAATACCTTTTTCTTCCAATCTATTTACAAGGACAGCAACACCTTGATGAACAGATCCTTCTGGGAAAAGAGAGTGAAACTTTTGCCGATCTCCCTTTTCAATTGAAAGATGAGACCGTTCTGAAAGATCAAGTTCATTCAAAAGAGAATCTTGCAAGTAAACGAGCTTATGGCATTGACGCTCAACGTTTAATAAGGCCGCTTTTACGGCGTGAAGACCATAAATCCAAAATGAATTTTTGTGGGAAACAGAGCCCTGATTTTTACTCATAAGTTTTTCTATCATTTTTTAAAACCTTTGTCATGCGATGTTATAAAGCTTGATTCTATGCAAGACCTAAAGCTTTTTTGGAAGAACGGTGCCTTCCCAAAGTTAAAGAATGCATGATTAAGGCAAGCATTGAGGTAATGAATCCAAAGATAAAAATATTAGAAAGATGGGTGTTGGCAATCCATCCTGAGATACTCCCAGCAAGAAGAGAAGAGATCCCCAAAACAATATAAAAAATGCCAATAGCTGTCCCTACAATCTTTTTAGGTGCAATATCAGCTATGAGCGCTGTGAACAAAATTTGAGATGTACTGCGTTGCGCTCCCCATAATAAAACACCTAACAAACCAAGCCACATATCGCCAGCGAAGATAAAACATACGTTACACAGAATCAAAGAAGCATAAGAAAAATAAAGAAGTTTTTCGCGCCCTATCTTGTCTGAAAGCTGCCCTATTGGATAGCTACATAAAACAGAAATAAAATTAAAAATCCCAATTGTCGCTGTGCAAACAGGGAGAGGCGCACCTAATTCTTTTAAACGTAAAGCCAAAAACCCATCGCTAAAACGAGCAAGCATAAAAATGGCCGCAATTCCAATCGTCATCCAATATTTAGCAGGCAATTTCTTCATGTCTTCAAAAGATATCTTATTTTCTTTATCAGACGCTTCTGAAGTATTTTTTTCCTGAATGCCCGTCTCGTGCATATATTTCCATATAATAAACAAAGCCGCTAGAACAGGTACAAAGCCAATCCATAAGATAAGACGATAGTCTTCAGTGAAAAATATTAAACTAGAAACAAGCAATGGCCCTATGACACACCCAATTGTTTTTCCTGTCATCATAACACCATAAGCTGCACCTCTTTTCGATGAAGTACAAATGTCAGCAACATAGGCATCTCGAGGGGTGGCAATGACACCATTGCTAATCCGTTCTAATACTTTAGAAATTATGACCGCAAGTGAACCATTTGCTAAAATAAAAAAAGGCTTTGAAAGAGCTGCCAAAAAAACACCAAACATAAGGGTTGGCTTTTTCTTACGAAAATAGTCACTACTTATTCCTGATGAAAGTTTACTCACTTGCGATAAAGCTTCAGCAAAACCTTCTATTGCGCCCATAGAGAAAGTACTAAGACCAAGAACTGTTGTAATAAAAAAAGGAGAAATGCTAAAAGCCATTGCTGTTGCAACAGCAACCAATAAATTGGCAAAGGTCACAGCCCAAATTTCTAGAGGGAGATGCGCAAATTTATTTTTAAAAAGTTTAACCATTTATTGATAGTCCTTAATCTTATTCTTCATATTAAAATTTGCAACCAAGTGACCTATAAATTGCAAAAGTAGGCTGAGAGATAAACGACACGTTAAAGTTTGTTGCATGATCTTTCCTTGTTAATGAGCAAGGGATACGCGCAAAGCCATGAAATATTTCATACGCTTTCACCAGTGCACCCCGCCTGATGTTACCGTTCATTATTATAAGGCAGGTCTCCTGGCTTTTGGGTCATTGCGCTCTTTATTGTCTTCCCAGGAAATCCAGTGACATTTTAAAAAGAACACTCACCAATTACAGTTGCGGGGGCAGCTCTAGCTTTGTCTATCAAAACTTACTAGATTCCCTTTTAAACAGAGAAAAAAACATCCCTGTACCTTAAAATAATTTTAGAAACATAACAAAAAAGATTAAACCGTCAACAATTTTATTGATGAATTTATAAAGGATTTAAGCCCATAAAAAAAGCCGAGAAATCTATTTTTTCTCGGCTTTTATGAATAATTAAAGTTATTATTTAACAACAATCATACGCTTAGGAAACTTTAAAATAGCTTCTATATCTTGTTTCTTTTCTAAATAAAGTTTTCGAAACGTTTCGTCTGCTCGCCAATATCCTTGCTTTGAGGCCTTTCTAAGCCAGCTTATTGCTTCATTTTGTTTATCTTGAGCTAATAAATGTAGCCCATATTCATATTGAGCAACCGCTAAACCATTAGGCCCAGAAGCAGCCTTTTTAAGATAAATTACTGCAGCAGGCGTTTGGTCAGCTCCTTCGAGCTTATAAAGTCGATAATATGGATACTTAAAGTGAGGATTAAACTTTATCACATCGTGTAATAATTTTCTCCCCTCAAAGCTAGCGGAATCACGAGCTAATATAAAATTAGCTTCCATATACATTTGTTTCCACTGTTCCTGCTCTCCAACAACTTCATAAGCAAATGGATAGTGCGGGACAGCTGAAGGAAGACATGGTTCCTTATGTTGCGAATCGATCATCTTAGTGAGGTGTCTGGCAGAGCGATTTTGATAATTTTTATGCCGCCTTTTAAGTTCGCCTCGAGAGTTATCATCCCCAAAACCTACCCATACCTTAAGCTCATGTTGAGAAACTTTCTGCAAGTTCTGCGGCACCATTTTTTTAAGACGGGCACTGGCATCTGGACTCAAGGGTAATGCTAAAAATTCTGCCTTACTCGAAATAGGTTTTTGACGCTCATGCTTGGTTTTTCTAAGCTTCGTAACGTTTATTCCATCTTGAGAAACCTGGTTTTGAGAATTCTTATTTAAATTGCCACAAAGCTCTACAGTCTCTCTAAAAGTCACATTTTTCATCTCCAGTCGTTGAACATGTCTCCTCGCTGCTCTAAGTTTCTTAGCTTGTAGCTTTTGCAGATGTTCATATCGCGGTGGCATCTGATATCGTGGTTGTCCTGTCAAAACTCGAAAAGCTTGACGAGAGCCTTCTTCATCTATTGATGTACTATGTGCATGTCCTTGCATTACAAATACAGATAAACTAATCAGAGAAGTAGAAATAAGGGAGAGAACTTTTGCCTTCATAAGGGGCCTCCATAATGTTGACATCAGAAAATTACCTTTAAAAGTTTAAAGTTATTGGATGTAAAGTCAACAATACTTATTAGTAGCCAAACTGAATGTTTTAGGATATTATTCGCGAATTCTTAAAATAAAATTCTCTTTTAAATGATGCGTTTCTTAATTTTGCTACTCCTACTTATTTGTATCGCTGGTGGCGCATGGTTGGGGTATATTTATACCATCCCTCAACAATTTTCGACTGATGCACCCGTGATTGTATTCCAAGAAAAAGAGTATGGCACACCTCACATTGGGGGATCATTTTCGTTGATTGATCACGAGGGACATTCTCGAACAGAAGCTGACTTTAAAGGGAAGATATTGCTTGTCTATTTTGGATACAGTTTCTGCCCAGATATTTGCCCCAGCGCGCTTTATAATATGTCACAAGCTTTAGATACTTTAGGGCCACAAGCTAAAGAGATTCAACCCCTTTTCATTACAATTGATCCCACGCGGGATACAATTGCGCATTTAGCACGTTACCGTGAGAATTATCATCCTAACTTTGTCATGCTAACAGGCTCTGAAGAACAAATTCAAAAAGTTATGAAAGCATATAAGGTTCATGGCGCTAAAGTGAAACCGGATGGAACGACCACAGAATACTTAATGGACCATACATCAATTATTTATATCATGGATCGTCAAGGACGCTTTATTGCTCACTTTAACCATTTAACGCCATCTAAAGAGTTAAAAGAGGCTCTTATAAAAATTCTTAAATGAAAGACCTTTCCTTAAATGTTTGCTAAACTCCCTCCCGCACAAGGATCTCTTGAACTTATTGAAGTCTACTCTGAAGCGCTTGAGAATAATTTATTAGGAGATTCAGCAGCCCGCCAATGTCCTGTTTACCTTCCGCCTGAATATCACCCGGAAAAGAACTACCCACTTATTATTGAGCTCGCTGCATTCGGAAACTCTGGACTCGGACGCATTGGATGGCAAGGCTTTCGAGAATCAATGCCCGAACGGATTGATCGGCTTATTGCAGAAGGCATGCCCCCTGTCATTGTTGCTTTTCCTGATTGTTTTACATCTCTTGGAGGCAACCAATACATCAATAGTTCTGCTCTTGGAAATTATGAAGATTTCTTAAAAGGAGATTTGTTGTCAGCCTTAGAAGCTAATTTTCCTTGTGGGGGGCCAGGACGTCGGGGATTAATTGGAAAATCTTCGGGTGGATATGGCGCACTTGTCAATGGAATGCGTCATGCCTCAACATGGTCAGCAATTGCCTGTCACTCAGGGGATATGGGATTTGAATGGGTTTATCTTCCTGAAATGCCCAAAGCCTTAATGGCGCTTGAAAATTACGGTGGTTCGCATGAAAAATTTTTACGGCAGGTTCAAACATCGCCAAAATTAAAAAACAATGATTTTACAATACTCATGACTTTAGCAATGGCTGCTAGCTATGATCCGAACCCCAATGAATATTGTGGTATTCAGCTGCCAGTCACCCAGAAAACCGCTGAATTAATTCCTGAACGTTGGCACAACTGGCTTCAATGGGATCCTTTAGAAATGATCCCCCATTATCATACAAACCTTAAATCATTAAAATTTATCTTTATCGATTGCGGTATCTATGACCAACACTATCTTCACTTTGGGGCTAGACGACTGAATTCATTGTTAAATGATTATCAGATTCCACATATTTTTGAAGAATTTCCTGATAATCATTCGGGTCTTGATTATCGCCTTGATCGTAGCTTGCCCCTTATGGCCCGAGCTTTAAGCACTTAACCCTTCTTTTAAACGAGCCGCAATTTCATCAATAATTTGATTCACTTCAGGTACCGTTCCCGTCATATGTAAGAACGCATGAATCATTGACTCATAGCATTTATAGGTCGCAGGAACACCAAATTGCTTCAATTTTTCGTAATAAGCTTGCCCTTCATCCCTTAAGGGGTCAAATCCAGCTGTTACGATATGGGTGGCCGGAAGCCCTGAAAGGTCTTTAGCACGCAATGGAGAAGCCATAGGATCATCAACCTCTGCCCGTGAATGAAGATAGTGATCAACATAATATTGGACATGCTCAGCACTTAAAAAATATCCATCAGCATAGGTGGCATAAGAAGGCATGCTACATCCTAAATCAAGTGCCGCATAAAGAAGTAACTGAAACTTAGGCAGATGTTTATTCTCATTTTTGAGTCTTTGGATCGTCACGGCCGTCATATTCCCTCCAGCACTATCACCTCCGATTGCAATGCGGTGAGGGTCAACATTATAGTCTTTTGGACCGTGTTCTAAAAACCAATGATAGGCATCCCAACAATCCTCAAGTCCTATTGGAAACCTATGTTCTGGTGCTAAACGCCATTCAACAGACATTACAATACAATTGGCTTTTAACGCCAAGTTACGGCAAATTGAATCATGTGTCGTAATGCTACCCCTCTGCCACCCTCCTCCATGATAATAAATGAGAGCAGGCAATTGAACACCAAGTTGAGGCGTATAGATACGAACAGGGATTTGCTCACTTCCATTTGAAACGGGAATGGTTAAATCTTCAACTCGACTCATCCGCAAAGGAATTCCACTTTGCATAATTGAGAAATGTTCATAAGCCAATCGCCCAGCTTCAACAGGAATTTGTTTGGGTTGCGTTAACATAAATGCATTAAATTGATCTAAGAACTGTTGAATTTGTGGATTGACCTTTTGCGTCATTTGAAATCTCCATATCCCTTTATTAATAAAACTGTCGCAAGGATAGTATCCCGTAAAAAGATTAAAGAATTATTGCAAACATAATAAGATAATTTATAAAATTTTAAGCATTAGAAACAACCCAAGATAAATTTAAATTTAATAAAGAAGCTTATGTCCTGCTATTTTCTTGACATTCAGCCCAAAGATATTTAAAAGGGCCTCAAGCGATGAATTTATCATAGCTCTTTTCAAAGACAATAAATGCCCTTTGTATTTGCAGTCATTCTATAGAACTACCGACAAATTCTGCTCTTAAGCACAGAGTGTATGACAATAGTCTTACGCCAGCTTAATTCATTAATTTAAAATCGGATAGAAATAAGAAATGACAACATTCCAAAACTTTAATTTACCTCCTTTTCTTTTACAATCTCTTGAACGCATCAAGATTAAGGTTCCTTCTCCCATTCAAGCTAAAGCTATTCCTAAAGCAATGGAAGGTCATGATTTATTAGCATCATCACAAACAGGCAGTGGGAAAACAATTGCTTATCTTTTGCCTATGATTACAACTTTAACCGGTTCTCAAGGCCAAACAGCGTTAATTTTAACACCAACCCGAGAATTGGCGATCCAAGTTAAAGATTCCCTCATTCAGCTCATGGGAAAAAATCCTTCTCTTAAAATGGCCCTTTTAATCGGCGGACAATCCATGGGACAACAATTTGCTCAACTTAAAGCAAATCCAAGAGTTGTTGTTGGAACTCCGGGTCGCATTATCGACCACTTAAAGCGAAACAGTTTAAAGCTTAATAAAACAGGATTTTTAGTCCTTGATGAAACAGATCGCATGCTTGATATGGGCTTTAGTCAACAGCTCGATGTGATCGTCAAGTTTTTGCCTTCTGAACGTCAGACTTTGATGTTCTCTGCAACGATGCCTTCGAACATTATAAAACTTGCGAATAAGTATCTTCAGAATCCACAACGCATCAGTGTCGATTTAGCCGCTCAACCAGCCCCTAAGATCAAACAACAAGCAATTTATATTAAAGCAACTGAAAAATTCCCGCATCTTTTAAAAGAGCTTGATGAACGTCAAGGCTCTATTGTGATCTTTGTAAAGACAAAACGAGGCGCCGAAAAACTTGCTAAACAACTTCAAGCTCAGAATCATAATACAGACGCCATTCATGGCGACCTTAACCAAAGTAAGCGCATGAGAGCCATCGAAGAATTTCGCAAGCAAAAGAGTCGCATTATGGTTGCAACAGATATTATTGCACGCGGACTCGATGTGCCTCACATTCAACACGTGATTAATTACGATTTGCCAGGATGTGCTGAAGATTACACGCACCGCATTGGAAGAACCGGACGTGCCGGCGCTCAAGGTTCTGCTTTGACGTTAATTTCTCCAGATGATAGTCGGAAATGGAAATCTATTCTCAAAACAACTGGCGCCAAAATCAGCGCTTAAGGTAATAGCTTTTTAAATAATCTTATTCAACCGCCTGAGATGACGTTCTTCGTTTTCAAAGGCGGTTGTTATAAATGTTAAGAGCGTATCTTTAGCCGCTTCGGGACCAATGAGACGCTCGCCTAAGCACAAAATATTCGCATTATTATGAGCGCGTGCTAAACGTGCAGACGTCGTCCCTTCATTGCAGACAGCAGCACGAATACCCGAATGCCGATTGGCAGCAATACTCATTCCAATCCCTGTCCCACAGATCAGAACACCTGCCTGTGCTTCTTCATTTCGCAGGGAAGTGACAACATGCTGTGCATAATCAGGGTAATCACTTGATTCTTCAGTAAAAGTCCCAAGATCAAGCACTGTGATATTCAAACTCTCAAGAGTTTTAATGAATACTTTCTTGAGGGGAAGGCCCGCATGATCACAAGCAATTGCAACTTTTTTAAAAATAGGCGTCACTCGTTTTTCCCTACTCAACTCTCACAGTTTTCTGTCGCATCCATTCTTTCTGAGCTGCTGTTAAAATTGCTTTTTCAATCGCTTGCGGGGTACACCCTTGCTGACAATCGATCCCTTGAGCAAAAATTCCTTTGGAAGATGCACATTTATTTTTACAAGCAATTACGTCTGCCTCAGTAATTTTTAAGGACGTAGGCAAGGCAACATGATCCCCTTTGGTTTCCTTTATAATCTTTTCAATTTCTTGCGTTGCAGAATAAACTTGAACATGTGTAAGAGGTTCTTTAAGCGAATCTAACGGTGACCCGCCAAAAGCAGGTATTCCAAACGACAATAAACAAATACTAAAAATAAACTTCATCACCCCTCCTTTAAAATCCTATTTTAGTGTAATCTTTCTTCTGTTAAAGAGTATACTATATTTTAGAGTTTTTCCTATCATGATGATTATTAAAATTTTAACAGCTCTCAAAGGGCGCTTTATAGGTAAAGATGAATACGGGAATCAGTACTATGAAGAACGCTTTCTTTTCATCAAACCGTTACGCCGGCCGCGCCGTTGGGTTCTTTATTCCGGCGAAGTAGAAGCTTCAAAAATCCCTGCTGAATGGTATGGCTGGCTTCATTATACCCTAGAAGACCCTTTACAAAAATTACCTTACGCATGGCTCCATCCTCACCAAGCCAATAAAACGGGTACGGCGGAAGCTTATTATCCCCTCAAAGAAAGACCAAAAAATAAAATGGATAAAGGATATGAGCCTTGGCAACCTTTGTAATTTTCTTTATATTTTTATTGTTAGTTTAGCTTAAGGATAGGAAGGGTTCCTACCTGGAAAAGATTATTGCACTTATTAAAACCATTTAGTAAAGATTAAAAGGGTTACAAGTTTTGGAATACTCTCACTGAGGATTCAAATCCTCATAATCTTTGCTTGATAGAAGGTATGGGAAAATTATAAATTGGCTTTTAGGAGTATAAACATGTTAAATAAGATGCTTAAAATTGTGGCGTGTTGCATTTTTGCTTGTTCATTGTCATATAATGGAAATACAAGCAATCCTGAAGGCGAAGAGAGCTTGCCTCCTCTCCCAAGTCCAGTACCTTCATTAGACCTCGATCTCGCTCACTACTCTTCAGACCAATTATCTTCTGCGCCTACTCAAACAGAAATAAGTGTAACAGCAGAAGAACCGACAAGTCCTTCTTCTTCAAACACAGATAAAAGAAAAGTCAAACGTGTAAAATCTGTTGGCCCAAAAGACAATTCAGTCAGCCCTTCTTCATCCTTAGAAAAAAGAAAAGTCAAGCGTACAACATCGACGGGGCCGAACGACAGCGTAGTTAGCTCCTCCCCTGATAAGAGCAAAAACGTAACCATACACCAGGCTCTACCAATAGCGGAATTGTTTTCAAATCTGACGTATGACACAAAACCAAGAGTTATACCCTCAAAATCTAAAAATTTATTTGCCCCTAAAGAATTACTCCCTGTGCACCTTCTTCTGGCATTACTCGCACACGAAACAAAAGTAAGTAGAGGAAATTTTCCTCACCCTATCGTTTATCTTCCAGATTGTGGCTTTTATATAGGGTATAAAGACATGATTTACAGCACACTAAACCAATTAAAAGAAGCTTTAAAATTCAAAAGTTTCGAGAACAATCCAAACCTAATAACTGCTCTTGAATTGCTTTGTATTTGTGGAGAAGAAGATTTTAAAAAGATTCTTAATGAACAAGATATGGAAGTGGCAAAAAGCTTAATCCAAGAGACTCAAACGGATCAATGGTACCAAACTCATGTAAAAGCAATTCTAAGTGATGCAAATGAAAGGCATGATGCCAATACCGTAGGTTGCTCACAAGGGCAGGAAAATACAAAATCAAATTCTACTTCTTATGCTCTCTATTATCATGGCAAACTTCTTGAACCAACCCCCGTAACAGATGATACTTCGAAAAAATCAAAAAAATCAAAAAAAGACAAAAAGAAGATTCAATCTGATGAAAAACAAGAACCAAATGGCATTCAAGTCTCCTTGTCTGTTACCAAATTCATACCAACCAAAAAGGCTTCCAACTCTAAAAACAATGAGTCGAGCTCAACCACAACAAAGAAACGTGCAAAAAGTAAAGGTGCCAACCCTAACGCAGCATCTTCTTCCGCCCCCTCTCCTTCTCAGATTGAAGAGGATTCCCAAAGTCATGGGGCAGAAAACGATGAGAAAGTGACAGAACCAAGTTTACAACCCCAGAAAAAGGGTGAATAGTCTATATTAATAGATATTTAAGGATAGATAATTAGACATGCGAAATAATTTAATTGAAACCGTAATGGGAGGTGTTGTCCTCTTAATTGCTATTTTTTTCCTTACTTTTGCCTATATGAGTAGTGGCTATAAAAATGGTGAAGGAACTTCTTATTGGGCTCAGTTTGATCGTATTGATGGTCTTTTCGTCGGCAGCGATGTTCGTATGAGCGGTGTTAAGATAGGAACTGTAAAAAAGGTTGAGATTAACCCGCAGACCTATCTTGCTGTCGTTCACTTTACTTCAGCTTCTGACATCACCCTTCCTAAGGATTCTTCCGCAGAAATTTTAAGTGACGGCCTTATGGGAAATAAATACCTTGCTTTAGTCCCTGGCGGCGAAGATGAAAATCTTTCTGCCGGTACAGAAATTAAACATACTCAATCAGCCGTTAGCTTAGAAGGAATGATCGGGCAACTTATTTTCAGCGCTAAAGATGCTAAAAAACAAGAAACCGTTCCTGCTGCTGAGAAAAAATAGTGAAAATATTAGTTTCCTGCCTTATCGGAAGCGCTCTTACAAGCATAGTGTATGCAACAGAAATACCACCTTCTTCTCAAGGAAACCCCATCCTAAAAACTCAAGAGCAAGAAGTCTATGTGACAGATAAAATTCTTCTTCAAGCTCTCGATAAAGTCACGGGGCGTGTTATTACCCTTGAAGCTGAGATGAATAAGCCTATTGCGTTTGGTACCTTACGTATGATCCCTCGTCTTTGTCAAAAGGCAGCACCTGAAGATCCTCCGGAGTCAACAGCATTCCTTGAAATTTTTGAAACAAAACCCAACAGCCAAGAAGACCTCATTTTTCAAGGATGGATGTTTGCCTCCTATCCTGCCGTTTCTGCTTTAGAGCATCCTGTTTATGATGTGTGGGTGAAAGAGTGCAGCGGTTCTATTACGCACTCTAAAAAACTCTCTCTTCCTTCTCTTACCGAAAACAAAACCCTTTTAAGTGACGAAATGAAAGCATTTTATCAGGGACTTGGCGAAATTCCTGAAGCTAATACCGCTTCTGACGAACAAAACAAGAGCTAGCCTTTACTCTTAACGAAGTTTTTCTCTTTATATTCACATAAATCAACCACAGGACAGAGGTAACATTTTGGCTTGCGTGCTTGGCATATATAGCGACCATGAAGAATAAGCCAATGATGAGCATGCTGTAAGTACGCATGAGGGATTTTTTCCATCAATGCTTTTTCAACTTCTAATGGTGTTTTAGCCGCACAGATTCCAAGACGATTTGCCACGCGCAATACATGGGTATCAACAGCCATTACAGGTTCACCAAAGGCAGTATTCAAGATTACATTTACGGTCTTACGACCAACGCCAGGCAATCGCTCTAAAGCTTCACGGTTCTGAGGAACTTGCCCTCCGTGCTCTTGAATCAAAATCTCACTGAGGCCAATGATATTTTTTGCTTTAGTATTATAGAACCCTATTGTTTTAATAGCTTGCTTTAAATTTTCTTCTCCCAACTCAACCATTTGCTGTGGCGTAGATACCTTCTCAAATAAAGACCGTGTCGCTTTATTAACTCCTTTATCTGTGGATTGAGCTGATAAAACAACAGCGACTAACAAAGTATAGAAATTTGTATATTCAAGTTCTGTCGTGGGTGCAGGATTAATATCAGATAATTTTTTAAAAATTTCTTCAATAGCGGAAAGGCTGAGCATTATAAGCTCCTTTTGAATGTGACTAGACGAGACCGTATGTCTGAGATACAACTCTCTATAGAATTAGTATAGAGGTAAAAATGCAAAAATTATTCTTATCAACAGCTTTCATCTTAGCTTTTTCCTACCAATTGCAAGCAGAAGAACTTATTGACACCGACGTTCTCGATCAAGAAATTGTTCAAGAAGATGTTCCTGCTGTCCTTCCCAACGATTCTTATGGAACCACTGAATCACGCCTTGCGCAATTAGAAACACAAGTTCAAAAACTGACCGATAAAATTGAAGTTCTTGAGCATCACTTAAAATTAAAAAACACTCCTGCCGCAACTTCGCTAACCACCTTACCAGAAAAAAAAGCTCAAGCGAACTTTGGAGAAGATTTAACGCCGACAACTTCAGATGCAACAACCTTAAGAACAGATGATGCTCAAACACTTTATGCAAAAGCACAGGAATTTTTAACCCAGGGAGAATATGACGTTGCTGAAAACGCTTTAAAAGAGCTTATTAAAAACTATCCAAAAGATCCTTTAGTAATTAATGCTAAATATTGGCTTGGCGAAACATATTATGTCCAGGGAGACTACAGACGCGCATCGGTATCATTTGGTGAAGCTTATAAATCATATAAAATTATTGAAAAATCAACTGATCCCAAAGATAAAGAAGCTAAAAAACTGAGTTTTGCGAAAGCACCTGAAGCTCTCATTAAACTCGTCTTTTCTCTTAAAGGCCTAGGGAAGACTGAAGCTGCTTGTGCCACTTTAGAACAACTGCAAGAAGAATTCCCAAATCAAGCTCAAAACGTCAAGAAAATGGTCGAAAAAGCAAAGAAGGATCTTACTTGTCCTAAAAAATAAAGAAAAAGCTCATCATTCGTTTTGAAGGATGAGCTTATCTTTTTTCTTCACTTTCAAGCCTCTTTTAATAATTGATTTTCATCTATTTTTGTTTCATTTGCTCAAGAAACTGCATCTATTTCTCTGTTAACCTTCGTAAATAATCCTTAACAAGCTCCCAAAAATATGTTCCAATAATAATGTAAAAAATAAAAAATATCAGGGGAGGAAAAAAATGCGCGTACTTATAATTGAAGACGATGCAGCAACATCAAAAACAATTCAAATTGCTTTAAAAGCTCAAGGATTTGTCTGTGATTCCACAGATATTGGGGAAGATGGATTAGAAATAGCTCGACATTATGAATATGATCTTATTCTCTTAGATTTAATGTTACCAGACATTGATGGATACGAAATCCTACGCCGACTTCGTTCTGTTCAAGTCTCAACTCCCGTGTTAATTCTATCAGGTCTTTCTCAAATAGATGATAAAATTAAAGGGTTAGGTTTTGGAGCAGACGATTACTTAACAAAACCCTTTAATAAAGAGGAACTTATTGCACGTGTCCGCGCAATTATACGTCGTTCAAAAGGTCATCCCAATTCTATTATTCAAATTGGACAACTCAAAATCGATCTTAATGGAAAAACCGTTGAAGCAAGAGGAAAGCCTCTTAAATTAACAGGTCGTGAATATGCAATTTTAGAACTACTCGCTATTCGAAAAGGTGCCACGCTCTCAAAAGAAGTTTTTTTAAATCATCTTTATGGCGGCATGGAAGAACCTGAATTTAAAATTATCGATGTTTTTGTTTGCAAGCTTCGCAAGAAACTTGCCGACGCTTTAAATGATGAAAATTATATTCAAACCGTGTGGGGACGTGGGTACATGTTAAAAGAACCCACCTATGAAGGAAACTTATCTCCTACAAATCAACAACTTAAAACTGATGATTCTTTTAATATTAAGAAAGCAGCCCCTGCTTCTTAAGTTTATTCCAAGGAAAAATACTCAACAAACAGTGTAGTTTGTTGAGTATTAAGCCCTGAAATATTTTCTTTTTAAAAAAATATTTGCTTTATTTTAAGTAAAAATCTAAATAAATAGAATGCCTTGCATTTTTTGCATGGGCGTATGCAGAATTTTGCATTTATTATTATTGTCTTTTGAGATATGCAAAGCTGATCTAGTAAGTTTATCAATTTTATAGGAAGATAAAATGGCAACCAGTAAAGAAGGAATACAACCTGTAGATTTTAGCCCAGTGCGTGCAGCATTATGGCCTATCTACGCACACGAACTTAAGAAATTCTTGCCCATGGGCATGATCATGTTTTTTATTCTTTTCAACTATACGATCTTAAGAGACGTAAAAGACGTCCTTATTATGACAGCACCAAACTCTGGCGCTGGTGTATTAAGCTTTCTAAAAGGTTGGGGCGTTATGCCTTCTGCAATTTTGTTCGTTCTGCTTTATACAAAATTGTCGAATATTGTTAATCGTGAACGACTCTTTTATGGCATTGTTGTCGTATTTATTGCTTTTTTTGGATTATTTGCTTTCTATTTATATCCAAATCGTGAACTTATTCATCCAAGCCTTGAAACTATTCAAGCTCTCCAAACAGAGTATCCAAACTTTAAATGGATTTTCCCTATTTATGGTGTGTGGACATACTCCCTATTCTACGTTCTTGCTGAACTTTGGGGATCCGTCATGATTTCGCTTCTTTTCTGGCAGTTTGCAAACGATATTACCCGAACAGAAGAAGCAAAGCGCTTTTATGCGATGTTTGGTTTAATTGCAAACGTTGCTCTTATCTTCTCAGGAACAACTGTCGAATATTTCTCCGAAATTAAAGACAAACTTCCACCAGAAGTTGATGCTTGGGGTTATTCTTTGAATTACATGATGGGCGCTGTTGTTCTTTGTGGTATTGCGGCAATCGCTCTTTACTGGTGGGTAACAGAATATATTCTAACTGACCCTCGCTTTTATGATGCTGCTGCACCAAAAAACAAAAAGGAAAAGAAAGATAAGCCAAAGTTAAGCGTTGGTGACAGCTTTAAGTTGATCTTTAGCTCACCTTACATCGGTTATATTGCGATCCTTGTGTTAGCTTATGGTGTTTCAATTAACCTTATCGAAGTTGTTTGGAAAGACCAATTGAAGCAAGCTTTCCCGAATCCTAACGATTATGGCGCTTTCATGGGTAAATTCTCTCGTGCAACGGGTATCGTTACAATGCTTTTGATCTGGTTCACAAAAGGTATCGTCCGTAAATTTGGTTGGTTCACAGGTGCGATCGTAACGCCAGCTGTTTTGATTATTACAGGTGCACTATTCTTTGCATTCGTGCTCTTTAAAGATGAGTTAACACCACTTGTAGCTGGTATGGGTCTTACTGCAACCTTAATGGCAACCTATATTGGGGCAATTCAAAATATCCTTAGTAAAGGTACAAAGTATTCAAACTTTGACCCGACAAAGGAAATGGCATACATCCCTCTTGATCAAGAACTCAAGGTAAAAGGTAAAGCCGCGGTCGACGTTATCGGTGGACGTTTAGGAAAAGCTGGTGGTGGTTATGTGCAACAAGGCCTCCTGATTGCAACAGCTGGTGATATTATGACAATTGCTCCTTACCTTGCGGGTGTTGTTGGTGTCGTTGTTGGCGCTTGGGTTATTGCTGTGAAAGGTCTTTCAAAGAGATATAATGCTCTTGTGAAAAAAACAGCAGCTTAAGCTAAATTGATATATTACTGCTTTAAGGAAGGGAGCTTTTTAAGCTCCCTTCTTTTTTAATTTAAAAATGTATAAAAATTTTTTCCTTGCCGTTCTTTTTGAAGATAAACTTAAAGAAAAATTAGCGCATAACCTTCGCTTAGAAGCTTCTTTAGATGAAGTTATTTATTCACCTCAGCAAAACTTACATTTGACCTTGGGTTTCATCCGTAACGTTGTTTTTCAAGATCGAGCTCTTCTTAAGAATGCTTTTAATGACATTAAAGCCGCATCTCTTTTTAATGGATATGCCCAAACAAGCGTTATCCTTGGTCATGGGAACAGTTTATGCATCCGAGGGGGGCCTTTTGAAAAGTTATGTGAAGTCCGTTCAGCAGCCCAAAAACTCCTTTTAAAAAATACTCAAAACAAATATGATTTTGATGCTTCGTTTGATTATCTGCCTCACATTAAAATCCAATCGTTGCGTCCTTATATTTCACATGAAGTAAGACAAGCATTGCTTGAGGATTTTTCTCGCAAATGCGAACGACGAAATGAATTTGACATTACAACACTTGCCCTTATGGAAAGACAAGGAGAGTTTTATCATATTGTAAAAAAATATTTTCTAGGAGATCCCTCAATAAGTTATTGAGTTTTGCAAAACCTTAAACTGAAGACAGTAGTTATAAGATCCCTGATTTACTTAAGACTTCAGCTTGCTGTTGTTTAACCTTCTCTGCATTAAAATCTTGAATAAGCTCTTGATATATTTGATGCCAATTTAATTCTGCTTTTAAATGCATAAAGACTGACCCAACACCAACGGCCGCTCTATCCATAAAAACAAACTCTCGTGGTGGGCAAACACCCCCGAGCTCTCGTAACTTTGTATGAACTTGATAGGCAACCTCTCGACCATAGATACCTCTATTATCCGTTTGAATGGGACGAACCCGATCTTCAAGTAAGGGCTCATATAGCAGATTTGCCCATAGATTCAGGACTTCTATAAGTTCCTTAGATAAATTTTTAAATCCCCAACTTTCGTAAGCTGACACTGCCAAATCCATATCTTGATGAAGCATAGCGTGATAAAGGTCAATGACGCCTTTCACAAAGATCGCTGGAAATTTTCGTACACACCCAAAATCGAGCAGATTAAGAACGCCTTCTGAAGAAAATGTATAATTTCCAAGATGAGGATCACCATGAATTATCCCATAATGATAAAAGGGCTTATACCATGCTCGAAAAACATTTTTTGCAAGGCAATTACGTTCTTCTTGAGAGAGATTCCCAAGCGCTTTCAGGGGCTTACCTTCAAGCCATGACATCGTTAAAAGGCGTTTAGTTGAGAGGTGACAAACAACTTTAGGAAGACGGATTGAAGGTTCATCTCCTAAAATATACTGATAAAGAGTGATGTGTTTTGCCTCAAGCTCATAATCAAGCTCTTCCCATAAACGTGCTTTAATCTCTTCATAAATTTCTTGTGTTTTCAGCGCTTTCAAAGAGGCTTCATAAAGAGAAAGAATTAGTTTTAACTGAGTTAAATCAGCTTCCACAATCGAACTCATATCGGGGTACTGAAGCTTACATGCAAGCATTTCCCCTTCTTTACTTTCCGCCTTATGAACTTGACCAAGTGACGCCGCAAAAGCTGCTTCATGTTGAAAAGTTGCAAATTTATCTTGCCAATTTTGTCCTAATTCAGCTGTCATTCGCCGTCTTACAAAAGGCCATCCCATTGCGGGCGCATTTGCCTGAAGCTGTAAGAATTCTGCTGTATATTCTGAAGGAATACTATCAGGAATTGATGCAAGCATCTGAGCAATCTTCATCACCGGACCTTTAAGAGATCCAAGGGCGTGAGTTAGATCATGTGCAAGGGATTCATGATCAACTGAGAGCCCGAAATAACGCTCACCAACTAGGCGAATAGCCGCCGTACTCATTGCTGTTGAAACATGGGCGTATCGTTTCAAACGCCCCGCAAGATTGCTATCATCCTGCAAGATCTAAACCTCATCAACCGTTATAATACTTAAGAGACGGGTTGTGCCCGAATGGAAAACGCGGGGAGTATCTAGTCGCGTAAAATCTCCTCCTATTGTGAGAATCAAATTATCTCCCTTTCGAGCAAATTCATTTTGCATCGCAAGATGAGAAACACGTGAATCAATTTCTACAATAGAATCAAATTCTTGCATTTCAATAGGATGAACCCCCCATACAAGAGAAAGGCGACGGGCAACTTGAGGACTTGGTGTTAACGCTAAGATAGGCGTTTGTGGCCGCTCTCTTGCAGCTCTCAAAGCTGTAGAACCCGTTGTCGTTAATGTAATAATCGCCGTTGCAGAAATTGTCTCAGCAACTTGCCGAGCCCCCGCGGTAATAGCATCTGACGACGTTGACTTCCAAGGTGTACGACTATTTTTTAATTGTTGGTAATAATAAGAATCTTTTTCAACTGATTCTATAATACGATTCATTATTGAAACCGATTCTTCTGCATAACTTCCTGATGCAGATTCTGCCGAAAGCATTACTGCATCCACACCATCATAAACAGCTGCTGCAACATCTGAAACTTCAGCGCGTGTTGGAGTTGGAAGATTTACCATAGAATCCAGCATTTGTGTTGCAACAATCACAGGTTTTCCACTCATACGGCAAACTCGAATAATCCGCTTTTGTAAGTTAGGAACAGTTTCAGGTAACATTTCAACGCCTAAATCACCACGTGCGACCATAACGCCATCAGCAACTGAGACAATTTCTTCAAGATGTTCAATGGCCATTGGCTTCTCAAGTTTCGCAATAATGCCGGCTTCATTGCCTATAATCGCCTTTACTTCCATAATATCTTCTGGTCGCTGAACAAAAGATAAGGCAATCCAATCTACTCCCATCTCTAAACCAAAAGCTAAATCTTTGCGGTCTTTTTCAGTTAAAGCTGAAATCGGGAGAGCAACGCCAGGAACGTTAACGCCTTTGGAATTAGACAAAGGCCCACCAATGATAACCGTTGTTTCTGCAAAATCAGGACCATAATTTTGTACTTTAAGTCGTAATTTACCATCATCGAGTAAAAGATCCGTTTCTTTCTTAAGAGCGGAAAAAATTTCTGGATGAGGCAGGTTAACGCGCTTAGAATCGCCTGGAGTCGGATCAAGATCAAATCTAAAATGATCGCCAGCTTTAAGTTCAATTTTACCCTCTTTAAAGGCTCCTACTCGCAATTTAGGACCTTGTAAATCTTGAAGAATACCAATAGGGCGCCCGTATTTTGTCTCTAACGAACGAATAATTTTATAATTTTTGAGATGGGTTTCATGCGTTCCATGGGAAAAATTAAGACGAAAGACATCTACACCCTTAAGAAAAAGTTGCTCTATGACTTCTGGTGAAGAACTTACTGGCCCAAGGGTTGCAACTATTTTTGTTGCGCGATAACGACGCATATTAATTCCTTAATTTTTTAAGTGATACTTTTTTTTCATTCTCTCGAGCAATGACAAGCCCAATTAGAATAATTATTCCCCCTAGAATTTTTATCAAAGTTAACTCTTCTGAGAACAAATACCAGGCAATAATAGTGGATACAATAGGTGAGATCATTAAGGCAACTGAAGAAAAAGCGGCTGAGAGATGCCCCATGCCGTAAGCAACAAAACCTTGTCCCAAAACATGAACAATAAGCGCAAGTCCAACAATAGGTAGCCAATCTTGCCAGTGCGTAGGCAAGAAGTGATCCTCATAAATCCCCATCATAAAAGCCAAAGTATACATGCTCGCAAGTCCGGACCATGTCATAATTGTCGCTGCACTGAAATGTTGACGCAACTGCTTAACGGCCAACACATACCCAGCATAAAAAACAGCAGAAATTAAAGCCTGACTATCGCCCAAAAGTTGAGAAACATGCGTATCATCACGTTCCCCAACAAGAAGAGCAGCCCCTAATGTTGCAAGCAAAACACCAATAACTGTTGCTCTTCCCAGCTTGACTCGTAAAACAAGCCAAGAAATGGTGGCAACAAAAATAGATGTTAAATTATTTAAAAGGGTTGCATTGGCAACTGATGTTTTATGAAGAGACCAATGCCAAAAAGCAATATCAAGAGCTAGAAAGACACCGGCTGAGATCAATAAAAAATACTCTCTCTTGGTACGAGGCGCTTTAGATTGGATATCTTGATTATGATCAAATAGCATCCAACTAAATAAAAATGGAACAGCTAAAAAGAAGCGGAAAAAACCTGTTGAAAGGGGGTCAATCGTACTTAACCGAACAAAAATTGGTGAAAATCCAAGCAGTCCCGCGCCTATAATTGTCAAACTAACGGCTATGGCCTTTTCACGCGTCGAAACGTCACGCATCTTATTTTCTTTCTTTATATAACTTAAAGGGTTATTTCCTTTAAGCTAGAAATTAAATCTTTTAGCTAGGACTCGTCAATTTAGAAAAGAGAACATATACACTCTTTTTCACTTTTAAATTAATCTAAAGCCTTCTTACTTGTGAGCCTATCCAACAAGAGACACATCTTTTGATGAATATCTTCCAAGGTTTGATTCATAAGTATTTCGGGTCTTTGAACAAATTTTCCGGATCTTAAATCATTAGGACATGCTTTAATTAACTCGGCTATCCCTTGTTGAGTAATTTCCATATGAAACTGGAATCCATAAGTACGATGCCCGTACCGAATAGCCTGACGAGGACATCCTTCACTAAAAGCAAGTAGTTGAACATCCTTTGTGAGTCCGGGCATATCATTATGCCAATGAATAACGTTAAATATTTCAGGAAAATCTTTAAAGAGATCATCTTTAAGACCTTCTGACGTTAATGAGACAGGATAGATGCCAATTTCTCTCTCAGGACTCTGTTCTGTTTTGCCTCCTAAGGCTTCACCAATCAGTTGAGCCCCTAAGCAAAAACCCAATACAATTTTCTCTGCTTGAATGGCTCTACCAATCAACTCAATCTCATCTTTAAGGTAGGGAGCTTCTTCAAGAGCCAGAGGACTTTGCGGCCCTCCCATCACGATGAGAAAATCAAATTCCTCAACGGTCGGTAAGGCTTGAGCTTGATACGGTTTAAAAATACTTAATGCATGTCTCTTAGTCTGTGCCCACGCTTCAATAACACCAGGCGTTTCAAAATCGGCATGCATAATAACCGAAATTCTCATCTTTTAGTTCTCCCCTAAAAAAAAAGGAACTTAAAAAAGTTCCTTTTTCTTTTAAAATTTTGACATTCCTATTAACGAGAATAGAACTCAATAACAAGATTTGGTTCCATTTGAACAGGATAAGGAACATCCGCAAGTTGAGGTCCCCGGACAAATGTTCCCTTAAGCGCATTGGTGTCAACTTGAATATAATCAGGTGTTTCTCTTTCTGAAGAATTCACTGCTTCTTGGACCAATGCCATGTGTTTTGAGCTCTCTTTGACTTCAATCACATCGCCGTCCTTCACCTGATAAGAGGCGATATTCACACGACGACCATTCACTTTTACATGACCATGGTTCACAAATTGACGTGCGGCAAAAGGTGTTGGAACAAATTTCATCCGATAAACAACGGCATCAAGACGCCTTTCCAAAAGTTCGATAAGGTTTTCACCTGTATCACCACGACGACGAATCGCTTCTTGAAAAAGACTGCGGAATTGACGCTCGCCAATATTACCGTAATACCCCTTCAAGCGTTGCTTTGCGGCTAATTGCAAACCATAATCTTTTGGTTTGCCTTTTTTATTTTGGCCGTGCTGGCCTGGACCATAAGCCCGTGAGTTCACTGGACTCTTAGGACGACCCCATAGGTTAACTCCTAAACGGCGGTCAATTTTGTACTTCGAATTTAAACGTTTTGTCATACTTCACATTACTCTAATCAAGGGACAAGAAAAGTTTTTAAAATATACTGCTGCTTTGAGATATACTGGATTACACCCTGTTGTCAATTCGATTATTAAAAAATGTTTGCAATGGTGCATAATGATCTTAAAGTTTAGTCTCTTTTTCACGTTTTTGAAGTCTTCTTTGGGTCATTCTTGCCCTTTCACCATGCGGATCAGAAAGATCAGACACAATTCCTCTTAAGGTCCGAACCTCTTGAGACGTCAAAGGAACTCTTGAGAACATATTATGAATTGTCCGAAGCATCTTAGGTTTTTTATGGTCTGCCCTAAAATAGCCTGAAAGATCCAATTCTGTCTCAAGCTGGTTTAAAAACCCTATTAATTCTTCACGTGTGGCTAAGGGAGCTTCTCCCTTTTTCAAGGTCATCTCAGGGTGTTTTGCTTTGGCTTGATACCATTCATAAGCAATAAGGAGAACGGCTTGTGCTAGATTAAGGGAACTAAAGTCGGGATTAACCGGCACATAAATATTTCCTTCACACAAGGCCACATCTTCATTATCAAGCCCTGCTCGCTCAGGCCCAAAAAGCACCCCTATTCGATGATTTTCTTGCACCATCTCCACAAAAAGGTCTGCGGCTTTTTTGGGGGTTAGCTGAAGCTCAACCATATCTCGATGTCGAGCGCTTGTTGAAAAGACACGATGCAAGTCCGCAATCGCTTCACTTGTTGAATTAAAGATTTTGGCGTTCTCTAACACTTCATCAGCACCTGCCGCCAACGCCCGGGCATCGCGATGGCAAGGATCCACAAGGGGCCTGACAAGCCTGAGGTCACGCAATTCACAATTGAGCATCGCGCGCGCTGTCTTCCCAATATTTTGGGGGATCTGTGACTCAACAAGAATAATTACAGGGCCTATCATGACACGACTTTTTTCTCTGAAGTTGTTAAAATATCCGAAAATTTATAATAGCCTGGCTTTTGATTTGCAAGCCATAGAGCTGCCCTAAGAGCTCCCTTTGCATACATTTCTCGCTTTAAAGCACGGTGCGAAAACTCCACAATTTCTTCATCTGAGGCAAAAATAACTGAATGATCGCCAATCACACTTCCGCCTCGTAAGACAGCAAAACCTATATCATCTTCACGACGTGCTTGACGTTCACGTGTTCGATCATAGATTGCTTTTTCTTGAAGCGTGAGGTTCCGACCTTCTGCAGCTGCCTTTGCCAAGCTTAAGGATGTTCCTGACGGCGCATCCTGTTTATGACGATGATGCATTTCAAGCATCTCAATATCAAAACCAGCTCCCAAGCTTTTTGAAGCCTCTTTGACCACCTCAATCAGCAAGTTAATGCCCAAGCTGAAATTCGCCGAATAAAGAATTGGAATTGTAAGCGAGGCTTTCTCCAACATTGTAAAGTGCTCTTGTGAAAGCCCCGTCGTGCCAATGATCATCCCTATCTTCTCCCGTTGAGCAACCTCAAGGTGAGTTCGCAGAGTTTCTGGCACAGTAAAATCAATAATAATCTGAGCATCTTTAAAGGCTCGATCAGTCTGTGAGGTTAAAATAAGCGTCTGAGGAGCATAAGGAAAAAGACTTGTAAGCGGTGCCTCATTTAAAGGACTTGTACATGAAACCTTGGCACCCACAAGTGTTGCCTGAGGTGACTCAAACACTTGCTGAAGGATCAACTGGCCCATGCGCCCAGAAGCGCCAGCCACAGCAATAGAAATACTTTTTGTCATGCCCTACTTTTATCTCTTAAACTCCAAGAGGACAATAACTTTGTTCTTTTTCGTCACTTAGTTGAACCTTATCTTGAGATCCGGATATTTCTTAAGATACTTTTTTACACTATATTCATTACAAGAATTATTAGCCGAAAACGTTAATATCTTAAGATTTTCAGGAAAGGAAATATTTTCTGGCAATTCAGACACATTACAACAAATCAAAGTTAATATTTCAAGACAAGATAACCCTAAAAAAGCTTGAAAAAACTTAGCGTCTGCATATCCGTTCCCCGTTAAGTCTAATTCCTTAAGGTTTTTAAGCGAAGACATGTTTTCTGGTATCTCTCTTAAGCGACAACCTAATACTTTTAATTCTTCAAGTTGGAATAAAGTTAAAATAATGGTAGGCAATTTTCGATCTGCAAAGGGAGTCTGAAATAACTCCAATATCTTAAGGTTTTGAAGCAAGGCCATTTCTTGTGGCAGTTCTTTTAGATTATGGCGGAATAAGCTCAAAGACTTAATTTGATCAAAAGTCTCAAAAAGAAATTTTAGAGATGTTTGCTTTGGCGGCTCAAAAAGATCCCCTCCATCTACTGAATGTGGCAAACTATACCTAAGATTTTTATCTCCTGCTATATAAAGGCGTATAATGTCTCTAGGCAAAACTCTTCCCACAATCTCTCTTAAAATATCAATGGGCATATTTCTTAGGGAAGAATGCGGTATTTCTCCTAATGACGTTTCATCGGTTTGATTAATTTGCAATACATTGAAGCGACGAGCTTTTTCTAAATCCACAAGATCTGAAGCACATGCTAAAGGAGAAACACACGTTGCTATTAAAAGAATAAAGAGAACTTTGTTCATGGATGTTTTACTTTGTAAATGTTATTTATATTGCCGATATGGTAAGTAAAGCAAAAATGTCAAGACAAAGTAAGTGACTTTTAACTTAACTTCCTGCCCTCACATATTGGGATAGCGAGGTCCATCGCCCCCTTCTGGCGGCACCCAATTGATATTTTGCAAAGGATCCTTGATATCGCATGTTTTGCAGTGAACACAATTTTGCGCATTAATATGGAGTTTCTGTTCTCCTGATGCCTCTTGAACAATCTCATAAACACCTGCGGGACAATATCGTTGTTCAGGCGCATCATAATTTGGAAGATTATAAGAAATCGGAATGTCAGAATCTTTCAACTGTAAATGACACGGCTGATCTTCTGCATGATTCGTATTGGAGAGATAAACAGATGACATTTTATCAAACGAGATAATTCCATCTGGCTTTGGATATACAATAGGATCGCACTTTTTTGCTTTTTTTAAAGAATGATGATCCTCACGGTGCTTTAGCGTCCACGGGAATTTTCCGCGTGAGAGTGTTTCCAAAGCTGCGTTCACAAGACCAGCCCATAATCCTTTTTGGAAGCCAGGCCGCATATTGCGAACAGGTTTTAGTTCCTCAGCAATCCAACTCTTTCGAATCAATTGATCAAGGACGCCGATCTCAGGCTCTTTTCCTTGACTCAAAGCGTCAAAGACGACTTCTGCAGCAATCATTCCTGATTTCATTGCCGTATGCGTTCCTTTAATTTTAGGGACGTTTAAGAAGCCGGCAGCACATCCAACTAAGGAGCCTCCTCGAAAGCTCAATTGAGGGATTGACTGCCATCCCCCTTCATTCAAGGCCCGTGCCCCATAAGAGATCCGTCGTCCTCCTTCCAAAAGTGATTTAATGGCTGGATGATGCTTAAAACGCTGAAATTCATCATACGGGCTCAGATAAGGATTCTCGTAATCCAAACCAATCACAAACCCAATGGCAAGCTGATGGTTTTCCAAATGATATACAAAGGACCCGCCATACGTTTTAGGGTCAAGCGGCCAGCCAAGAGTATGCACGACAAGCCCTTGTTGATGCTTTTCAGGTGGAATCTCCCAAAGCTCTTTAATACCAAGACCATACGTCTGAGGTTGACACGCTCGGCACAGATTAAATCGCTCAAAGAGCTCTTTGCTGAGCGACCCTCGACATCCTTCTGCAAAAATAACGTGATGCGCCAGAATTTGAACGCCCGGTTCATAAGAATCTTTTTGGCCTCCTTCAGCATCAAGACCTCTTGGCGTCGTTTCCACCCCAATCACCTTACCTCGATCGTCATACAACGTCTTACCAACAGAGAATCCAGGATAAACCTCAACCCCTAAGGCCTCAGCTTGTGCGGCAAGCCAGCGGCAAAAATTCCCTAAACTAATAATATAGTTCCCATGATTCTTCATGGGCGGCGGTGTGGGCAATCGAAATGCCCTTTTTTCCGTTAAAAACAGAAATTTATCTTGCTGCACCGATGTTTTTAATGGGGCGCCTTTTTCCTTCCATTCCGGGATAAGTTCGTTTAGGGCTCGCGGCTCAAGAACGGCCCCTGAGAGAATATGTGCGCCCACTTCGGCGCCTTTTTCAAGAATACAAATACTTAGCTCGTGAGATTTCTCTGCACACAGCTGTTTCAAGCGAATGGCTGCTGACAGCCCTGCCGGCCCAGCCCCCACAATCACAACATCAAAATTTAACGTGTCCCCCACCTTTTTCTCCTTTTTATTATACTTTTATCATAGCACAAAACCATCATTAAGTCGACAAAATTATTAAAATTTTTGAATTATTTATACTTTATTTTCAATAACTTATTTTAATTAATGATCGTTTTTTTATAAAAAAGAAGGCGTATCCCCCCCAACAATATTTCCTAAAAAAAATAAACATTTTGCTTGATTTTCATCTCATAACCCAGTAAGAGTTGTCGCCATGTCCCCATCGTCTAGAGGCCTAGGACGCCGCCCTTTCACGGCGATAACGCGGGTTCGAATCCCGCTGGGGACGCCATATTTTCCTCCAGGCCCCCCCTATTAATCACACTCTAATTTTACTTTGCAACATCTTGTCGCTGAAGTTTCCGTTTCTTCCACTTCATTTGCGCACTATCCAAGTGCTGTTGCGCCCGACTCTGAGAAACATCATAAGAGTGGCGACGACGTTCTTGTTTTTCTTTTTTCAACAGATCATTCGTACATTTTTCCAACTCTTGAGAGCCCTCTTTAAAACCATAAGACAGACAACGCGCCTTATGACGCTCAAGAAGCGGCGCCTCACAAGAACTTAAAAAAATACCGACAAAAGAAAAAACAACTAACTGATATAAAAAGAAAATTTTACTCTTTGATTTTATCATTACTTTAAAACCCTTCGTCATAAAGTTTTATAGAATATGTGAGAATTATTTGCCTTTAAATCCCTTTATTTTAAAGATTGCATTATCAATTTGACGGATTTCGACGGGAAGAGTACAAACACTTCATTAAGATTAACATAGTGAAGCATAACCATGAAAATTTTCTATCAATTATTTTTAACCGTGGTGTTAAGCATTGCATCTCCCTTGCTTGCCGACACTGAAAACACGCTGTCTTCACAACCTGCCACTCTCGATCAAATTTCAACCTTTTTAGCTGGTATTCCTCAAGGCGGATCCTTTACCGAATATGAACAAACCCAAGAATGGCAAGACTTTTCTAAAGACTTTGAAAATCGTTGGCAAAGCATTCAAGAGAAACGTCTTCTTCCCATGAAAGCTTGGCGGGATCAATATTTGGGCCCCATTACTTTGCCGCTTTTCTATCCTATGGGCGGTCCTGATGTGTTAAATGCTCTTCTGTTCTTTCCTCAAAGCACTGAATATATCATTGTTGGGCTTGAACGTGTCGGAAAGAAGATTGATTTTGACATGATGTTTTCGCCTGAAAAACGTCGAGCCTATTTTGAGAACATTCAAAACGGCACAAGTTCGCTCTTTCAGCGCAGTTTTTTTATTACAAAGGATATGTCTAAGGACTTTTTCGATTGTGGGGTTCTCCCAACTCTGCTCGCGCTTCTTAAACATTCTCAAGCCGAAATACAAACCATTACTTTTGTGAAGATTACAGCTGAAAACGACCTCGTTGAATGCCCTGACCACCAAGCGCAAGGGGTCCAAATTGTCTTCCGCCAAAAAGGCCACGATAAGCCTCAAATGCTTTCCTATTTCAGACAAAATCTTAATGACCACAACATTGATCAATTCACCCCTTTCTTAAAAAAGAAAGGTCCTTTGGCGACAATGTTTAAGTCAGCTTCTTATACACCTCATCAAGTTGGGTTTGCCAAGCTTGTTGAGTTTGTGCTTGAAAATACGACCTTACTGCTGCAAGACGACACCGGGCTTCCTTATCGGGTGCTCCAACACCATCAATGGCAGCTTAAATACTTTGGGATGTATGAAGAGCCTTATGGTGAAAGCTTTGTTGCCTATAAACAGCCTGATCTTGCACGCTATTTTATTGAACAAAAGGCCATGATTAAGGAATTACCTTTCCGCATCGGATATGGGTATGGCAAAGTTCCCTCTAATTTTTTGATTGCAATGCCTCCCATTAAAGGCGTTGAGCTACCAAAGGCAGCGGACCCGAAATTATCCTCTTAGATCGTTTAAGAAGTCCCTAAACCTAAAATACGATAAGCCTCAGAGGTTAATTGCCGACCTCTGGGAGTACGTTGTAGAAATCCTTGCTGAATAAGATAGGGCTCAACGACATCTTCTAACGTATCTCGTTGTTCAGAAAGCGCCGCAGCAAGCGTCTCAATACCAACCGGCCCCCCATTATAGACGCGCGCAAGCTGATTTAAATACTGCCGATCCAGCGCATCCAAGCCCACTTCATCAACGCCCAATCGGTTTAAGGCTTGAGCACAAAACTCAGCATCCGCTTCGGGAATCTTCATCACTTCAGCAAAATCTCTAATTCGTCTTAAAAGACGCCCTGCAATACGGGGTGTACCGCGCGCACGATGGGCAACTGCCTTAATGCCATCAGAGGTCATTGCAAATGAAAGTAGCCTTGCTGCACGTGCCACGATCATCTCAAGTTCAGAGGGTGTGTAATACTCAAGCCGCAAAGGAATGCCAAAACGATCCCTTAAAGGCGAGGTAATCAATCCTGTCCGTGTGGTCGCGGCGACCAATGTAAAGGGGGGCAAATCAATTCGAATAGATCGAGCCGCCGGCCCCTCACCAATTATTAAATCTAGCTTAAAGTCCTCCATGGCAGGATAGAGAACTTCCTCAATCGTCGGATTAAGCCGATGAATTTCATCAATAAAAAGAACATCTTTAGGCTGCAAATTAGTTAAAATTGCCGCGAGATCTCCCGGTTTATTGATGATGGGGCCTGTTGTCGCGCGAAAATTAACACCTAATTCAGTCGCCACAATTTGTGCAAGCGTCGTCTTTCCTAAACCCGGCGGACCATAAAAGAGAACATGATCTAAAGCCTCTTCGCGTTGGCGAGCGGCTTCAATGAAAACCCGAAGATTTTCACGAACCGGTTGCTGGCCAATAAAATCTTGAAGCGAGCTTGGCCGTAAAGATTTTTCAGTAAAATCTTCGTCAAGAATGTTTGGATCTGTGAGTCTTTGCAGTTGCAAGCTTTATATCCTCGCCAGTTTCGTTAAGCTTAAGCGGATTAAGTCCTCGATTGTAGCATCTTTCCCAGCTTTTTGTTGGGCAAAATTTATCGCCTCTTGAGCTTCCATCAATTTATATCCAAGATTTGTTAATGCTGACAGGGCATCTTGATGAGCAACCGTAGGCAATGAGAACGCGGCACTTGTATCAATGCTTCCTAGGGGTATCTGCTTATTGACCTTGTCTTTAAGCTCATGAACTAAACGCATCGCAAGTTTTGGCCCCACGCCTTCAGCTTGGGCAAAGAAATTCTTGTCCTGGCTCATGATGGCATTTGCGAATTGATGAGGTTCAGCAATCGATAAGATCGCAAGGGCAACTTTCATACCCACACCTTGTACCGATAAAAACAGGCGAAACCACTCTCTTTCTTCACTTGTTTTAAAACCATACAATTGCATAAAATCTTCTCGGACAATCATTTCTGTAAACAGAATGACAGCCTCACCTGCTTTCCCAAGCTTGCTTAAGGTTTTTTGAGAACAGAGCACATTATAGCCAACCCCATTCACATCAATGACCGCACTATTGTCATAAGTTGAATCAATAACGCCTGTTAATTTACTAATCATGCGCAGATCTTCCATCTGTTTTCAATTGACGATGTATGAACGTGACAAATGGCAACAGCAAGGGCATCGGCGGCATCTTCTTTAATTCCTTTACATCCATATAATAAACGCTCAACCATTAAAGCTACTTGATCCTTTGTCGCATGCCCCACACCGACAACCGTCTTCTTGACACTGTTTGTGGCATACTCAGCCACCTTTAAGCCATGTTGCGCAGGCACCAACAAAACGACGCCACGCGCCATACCCAATTTAAGGGTTGAGCTGGCATTCATATTAACAAAAGTTTCTTCAACCGCGGCCTCTTCAGGCTGATATTGGGTAATAACTTTTTGCAGCTCTTGATGAAGAATGTTTAGACGATGGGCAAAATCAAGTTTACTTGAGGGACTAATGACGCCATGGGCCACATATTGCAAGGCATTCCCTGTCACCTTCACAATTCCCCAGCCCGTATGCCGTAACCCAGGATCTAAGCCAATAATTGTTGGCACTTAGTGTTTCCTTCTTCTGCCTTGTTATGCTTAAAGTTCCAATGTTTTGAGGACTGATTCATCGATATCCTCATTCGAATAGATATTCTGTACATCATCGTTGTCATCGAGAACATCTAAAAACTTGAAGAGTGTTTTTGCGGTATCAGCATCAACAGGAACCGTATTTTGCGGTTTCCAAACAAGTTTTGCCGCTTGAGGATCCCCAAATTTAACAATCAACATATCGCGAACAGCGGCCAATTCTTCAACCTTACAATAAACTTCATGCTGATCTTGATTTGTAACGACATCGCTTGCGCCCGCTTCCAGAGCTGCTTCAAACATGATATCTGCACTTGCTTTAGAAGCTGGATAAAGAATTTGCCCCAGTTGATCAAACTGAAAGCTAACGCTATTGGATTCCCCTAAATTTCCGCCATACTTGGTGAAGCTTGAACGTACTTCTGCGGCTGTTCGATTACGATTATCCGTTAACGCTTCCACAATAACCGCAACACCACCAGGACCATATCCTTCATACCGAATGGCTTGGTAGTCTGCTCCATCTTCGCCACCAGACGCTCGCTTAATCGCGCGCTCCATTGTGTCTTTAGGCATATTCGCCTCACGCGCAGCAATTACTGCGCTGCGCAGACGTGGGTTACTTAAAAGATCTGCGCCACCTTCCTTTGCAGCAACCGTGAGCTCACGAATAAGTTTTGTGAAAACCTTTGCGCGCTTCGCATCTTGAGCGCCTTTTCGATGCATAATATTTTTAAACTGGGAATGTCCTGCCATTGAATCCTCATCTCTTAATCAACTGATGATTCATCAATCGCAGACGAACAGGGGAGACGTCAAGAGATTCGTTCAATTAATCGTTTTTCTTAAGAGGTTACCTCAGTATATATGAAAAAATCTGAGAGCAGAAGGGTTGTGAACTTTTGTCAAATCTCCAGCCATTCTGGCTGGAGTTCTGACAACACATTTTCTCAAGGTAAATCCTAGAAATACTTATCAAAAGGATGGATGCTTTTGCCTTTTGTCACATCGCTTTTATTCAAGATATCAAACAAAGTTTCCTCTGATTTTCTCACAACCCCATTGATATATACGCGCTCAAGAGAGGTTAGTTGCTTACGAATACTATTAAAGGTCTCTAAAGGATTCTCGCCTGGTTGCGCAGAATACCCAAAATCCAGCGCTGTTAAATTTGGCAACTTACAAAGCTGATCAACGTTTGAGTTATTAAATATTACTTTGGGTGTTGATAACACTGTTAAAGTTGTGTTTCCTTCTTCAAACAAACGTTGAACGTTCGTAATATTTGCATTCATTTTTAAAACTTCTAAAGCTGGATGGGTTGCTATTGTTGATATCAAGGTTTGAACATCTTGATTATCGAGTGTAGATTCTTGCAAACTCAAACGAGTGAGGCTCGTAGAACTGGTAAGATGAGGACCTTTAGCAACAATATCCACCCCTCCATTCTTCAACGCAGGCATCTCTATAGCCAATATGTGAAGCGTGTTATCAGCAAAAGCTGAATTCAAATAACTTAGACTTTTTGAACTTTTTTCGCCTCTCATAATTAATTTTAATCCTGTTATCTGAGAGTATTGTTGATTCTCAAACAAAGATTTAAAGTGTTGCTTATCAAAATAATGACTATTCAATCCTAAGAAAAGAGGCGTTGTTCTTTTTTTCAGTTCTTCAGCCAAGCTTCTAATATTGTATTTATTGTTACAGTTATATACATTCAATTTCGTTAAAGAAGGTAGCTGTACAAAATCTTGAAACCTTACCTTTAGTGTGTTAGCCCTTAATGTAAATTCTTCAAGGTTAGCAAGAGTTTTAAAAGCTGAAGAATCAATGTTGGCTGCTATTTTTTCAGGTATACTTAATTGTTTAAGAGCCTTTAATTTGCTCAAAAGAGAAGTAAATTGAGTAGCTATAAGAGCTTCTTCACCAAAACAAAGTTCAATATAAAGCTTTTGAAGAGAATTATTGTCTGGCAATGATGTTACGTCATTTTCTTTTAGGCACCTTAGACGAGAAACGCTAATACGTGTAATATTGTGAGTCAACAGAGCCTCAAGCAATCTATAAGATGCCGTAGCATAATAAGTAGAGTCAGTTATATTATTGGAATCGCTAACAATATCGACTGCTTGAATCTCAGGAAACTCTTTTAACACAGATAGTAATGCAGGAATAAGAATATCTTCGTTAGAAAACGGATCTAAAAGCGTTAATTTGTTTTCGGGAAAGATGCTTCCTATGTTTTTTTGGATTTGATCATATATTATAACTCCAGTTTCTGGAGTTCTGTGAAACCTAAACCCGTTGATCACTTTATCTTCAATATCTGACGCTTGCACACTTGTGATGGAAGTTGCAAGAAGAAGTGAAAACATCATACGGCGCAATATAAACAAATATCCTTATATTAAAATATTTATCAAAAGTTTTGAGTCTTTAACTTTTACTCTTTAGATATGGTGAACTTGGCTTGAGATTTCAATAATTGATATCTAATAAAATTCTTTAAGGATCCATATGGAGGCTTTTAAGAATCGTTTTGATAGACTCATTATTATCCAAATAACAGACGCAAGAGTTGCGAACTTTGTCTCATCGTTGATGTCAGGATAAACGTGCCCTCTGCGCCTTAAGATCCCAAGAACAGGAACGGTGCCTCTCACGCACTTGCTCTCTTTCTTGGTCCGCGTTTGCCTTGCACGGTTGAGGGCTTCCCGTTCTTCCCCTTATTTGTCATTCCCGCGGCCCAGACTACGCCAAGGCGAGAGGCGGGAATCCATGGAATGAAGAAGAAATCTTCTCAATCTTGCCTCTCTTCTACTTTTCGCAATCGCGCTTGAAACGCACGCTTGAGACCTTCTGACACCTCGCAGCATCGCCTGGCTTCCTGAGATCCTCGGCACAAGGCCGAGGATGACAAAGGGGTAAGACAGGCTGATAATAAATCACTGCTGGCTTACTCACCTTCCTTGCCAACGAGCACTCTTGTACCCAATTTAGTCATTCTCGGGCCTGTCCCGAGAATCTCAAACAACATAAAGATCTCTCATATCACTATTCCGTTGCCTCTCTCTGTTTCCAGAAAAATCCCCTAATGAATGATACAATGTCCTCTTAATCTTCGCTGTCCTTCCTGCCTCTCACACACGATTTAGGAACTTTCTAGCACCTATGCATATCTCCTGGGTGCTTGCTGCCCGTTGTCTCAAAAAGCTTTTCTACTTTATTTACGCTGTCAAAGATCCATTTCATTTAGCTCTCTCTTCCCTGGTACCAAGGGAAGCTGAAAACTTTTTTCTTCATCTTCAACTTAAGTGAAGAATCAAAAGACGTGGTGTACATCCCTGGATGTACGAATGATGTTTACTTAAGTCATTTTTCTCTCTTTCTTTCACTTTATTTTTATCCTTGTTTTAAGGCGCAGAAACTCATTCGCTTAAATCTTTAAATCCAAGCCCCTTAAAACTCTTATTTCTTACTATCTTGTTACTTTACTTCTTTTTCTTATCTTATCTAACGCATCTTATCTTTCTCCCATCTTAAACGTTAAACCTTCCTGTTTTTCTTATTTTATCTTCGTCAGGGTGATCAGTCCCTTAGGCTCTCTCGAGAAGAATATTGAAGGGCTTGCCAGTCCTTCAACCCTATACATTAATAGTAACAAATTTCAGAAAAAACTTCAACAAAATTCCTGTTATATATTTCAAAAAAGAACTTCTATTTTCTTCAAATAAATCTTGATTTTCTAATGGAATAAACGAATATTTCTTTTAAAAAATTATTCTATTTTTTAAACTCATTATTGACAATTGGGGTATAATATTTATACCCCTTATGCCTAATGAATTATTTCTCATAAAGGGATTATTGTGATGAAACTGCGCTCTTTACTTATATCCGCTCTCATGAACGTTTGTGCGCTCTGTCCTGCCTGGGCATCAGCCCATATTATTGATGATCACCAAGCCTCATCTTCAGCTTCTACTTCATATTTTCTCAAAACACTCCCTAATGACATCCTGGCCCACATCCTGACCTATGTCTCAGGACCTTCTCTTCATCGTTTATGGGAAACAGGAAATAAGACGACGCAGCAACACTTAACCAAAAACGTCCAAGCCTTCGATATCAGCCAGTCTTATCCCCCTAACATAACCCCACTTCCTGAAAATCTCTTAAAGGTCATCGCTTCTCGATTTTCGCTTCTTAGAGAACTGGATGTATATTGGAATAAGTTTGTAGGCAACGTTTTAACCCATGAAATTCCTTTATTCCCACGATTAAGCATATGGAACTTGAAAAACTGTGGCTTAACAACATTGTCTGAAAACCTATTTCAACTCCCAAACCTTACTTCTTTAAATATATCACTTAATGGACTTGGAGATAGTAACTCTCTCGATAAAATTATATCATTAACAAATCTAAAAACGTTAATTGCGCAGCATTGTGGCTTAACAAGATGGCCTCAGCAATTCTTGCAACTTCCGAGCCTTACAGATTTAGATATCTCTCATAATCATGTTTCAGAAGGCGCTTCATCAGAAGTAACTATTTCATTAAAACAATTAATAAGATTGAACTTAGAAGAGTGTGGATTAACAACATTGCCTAAAAGCCTCTCTCAACTTCCAAGCCTTACTCACTTAAATTTACTTTATAACAAATTTCCCAATGATAGACTTCCTGATGAAGTGTTATCATTAATACAATTAAGAGAATTGAAAATAGGTGGCCACCACTTGCCCCCCTTACCTGAGAGAATCACACACCTCTTAAGCCTCACTCATTTAACCATACGATCTTACGAATTTGAAATCATATCTCTCCTTCCTTTGTTAAGGCTAAATCAGCTACAAATGATCGATATGCCAGGAGATCCGCACTTAAAATCAACATTACCCGTGGAACTTCAACCCTACGTCCATATTTTTAAAGACTTTGATTGGTCTGGAATTCGATCATATTAAATCAGAAGGAATAAAAATGTACCTTAGATGGTTACATTTTTCTCATGCCTTATTATTTTTTCTTCATTAGCTTATTGCATTCCTCATTAGCCACCTGAAATGCTTGATTTCTTTCTACTGCCTCTTCTTGAAGAGCTTGTGAAAAATAGTTAAGCTCTTATCTCTCTCATAAAGACTTAAAGAATAATGGATGTCTTTAAACTCAGATAGCTTAATAAGATTCGCATGCGACAATGCATATGCCCCTCAATATTGTGTAAAAAATACAAAAATAGAAGTGTTTAGGTGCAAGAAAATGAAATAATAAAAATATATACTTTAAATTTTTTTAAGTTGACAAAATGACATTTTATCTCTTTAATAATGAACTAAATAAGTTTATACTTTTTTATAATTTTAAATAATAGTCTTTCTTTATATAGGTGATTAATGCATCAATCTACGTTTCTTTACTCTCTCCTCCTAACAGCAACCGCATTGAGTATGCCTGTCAACGCAACAAACTTAGACGAAGAGAGTGAAAACAGTCATCAAGAGCTTTCTAAAAATTTTTCCCCAGAGAATAATCAAGAAGTTATAAGGAGAGCTCAAATAAAATCTTCCGAAGACATTGGCGCATTGCTTAGCACCCTTGTGCCCCAAATGCGCTTAGTAAAGGATTGGTGCATACCTAATGCTAACGACAAGCAACAACCTCTGCCAGTTCAATCGATGATTGCATCATCCAAAACAGATCCAGATGCAATAATTGAGCGCTTTAGACAGAGTGCAATCCGCACGTTTCAAGGGTTAATTGATGACGGTTTTTTTCTTATAGAAAATCATTACATAGTACTTTATGAGAAAAAGATGGGAGAACATAGTGCCTATAGTATGCTAGCAGGTTTACTTGCGCGTACTTATACAACAGAATTATTGTTTCAAGAAATGTTTGCCTCTTATGCACCACACCATGAAGAGTTAAAACCCTACCTCACACTGCATCAAACATTTAAAAAAGAAGAAGAAAGTCTGCAAAAACTACAAACTTCTCAACAAAAAACATTATTTCCTTTAAAGAAAGAGCAACTTACACAGAAAGAACAACTTGCCGCAATGAACCGTGAGTTAGAGGAGAAGATTCAAAAAGCAAGAGCGGGAATAAAGAACCTTAAACGCCTCACTTTTTCACCTTCGAATATTGAGCTTGATTTTTCATCCTTGACGACAGAAGAGCCAACCAGTCCTCTTTTAAGTCCAAGAAGTATTGATTCTAGCTCCCAAGAATTACCTCACCCAAAACCTTCACCTTCTACCAGCGGAAGCCCTCAGCTTAGTTCTTCTCAAGATAGTGTACTTCAAAGAGGACGAGCGAAATCTATGAATAATCAAAATCCCACGCGCACTGTGATTGCTTCGCCTTCTGTCAGCCCCAAAAGTAAAAACCCTGCAGAAGACCTTCATACAAGCTCTTCTCCTTCCCTACAATTACAGAGTAAGAAACAGCCAAAGGAAAAACGTTCTGGATCGATGAGTGAGAAATCGCCTCAAGTTGTTTCTCCTACTGCTCTTCAAGAATCAGCCCGCTTCAGAAGCCTTTCGACAGCAACATCCTCCTCAGAAACTTCTGAAGACCGCTCAGAATCTCCAAAAAACAAAGAAGGACGCAGCCTCCTTGGGAGTTTTAAAAGAGCCTTGAGTGTGAAAAAAAGAAGCTCAGATGAGATTGATTCTTCTTTGTCACCAAATGCTTCTTCTTCCTCGCTGGGATCATCTCATGAGGACAGTTCTTCACCTTCAGAAAACGTGTCGTCAAAGAGCTCTCCTGGGGTAGCTAAAAAGAAGAAATAAAGGCCCTGCGCGATAGAAAAAAAGAAGCATTTTTAAGACTCAAACGGAGATATAAGCAGAAGTTATTATCGCCGTTTGAGATCAGCTTCTTTCCTCATCTCTCTAATGAAGACTCAGAGAATATTGGGTATATTTAAACTCAGAGGGTTTAATAAGATTAACATGCGATACAGTCACTGAATGCATGCGCCCTTCAATATTGTGCGCCCAAAAATCAAGGAATTTATGAAGCTCAGGGAAATTTGGAAGCAGATCATATTCTTGCCAAATAAACGTTTGTAAAATGCCGGGATGATCCGGTAAATGATAAAGAATTTCCGCTGTTGTCAGGCGATAATTTTGTAATTGAAGGGAAAGATGTTTCATCACACTCCTCCTTCTCTTTCATCTATACTTTGAGCATGCCATAAAATATTAAAGATTTTATTAAGATTTAAGCTGCAGCATTGATCTGAATTTGGCCTGGGAATTCAATCGTAATCACACCCCCCTCATCACAGACGAGCATTGATGTCTGATCCAATGCCGCCTCTTCGCCAACAAGAACCGTGGGCACACCCGGAATCCAAGATTCAATGGCTGGCACGCATTCTGTTTTAGCACCAAACGTTGCGGCTGCAAGAATTGAGCAAACAGAAAATCCTTCAATATTAACAAAAGGAATGGCACTGCTAATATTTCCAATCATTCCTTCACCTGCGATGATATTGCCAATAATTGTCATTGCACTTGGGGTTGCCCCTACTGCACATTGTACCAGCGCTTCTGTCACAACTAAGGTTGCCATTGCCCTCTCTATTCTTCGAGTCGACGCCAAGTCCGTCGCTTCACAAGCCCCATTAAAACAGTAAAAACTAAAAGATACGTTAAAATTTTGACCCCTAAATGCTTACGCTCTTCCATTTCAGGTTCTGACGCCCACGCTAAAAACGTCACAACGTCATGCGCCATTTGATCAACAGTGGCGGGCGTTCCATCTGCATACTGAACAAGGTTATCCGACAGAGGGGGCGCCATGGCAATTTGGTGCCCACTGAAATAAAGATTATAGGACATCCCAGGTGCCAACTGAATGCCCACGGAAGGCTCGATATATCCCTTTAGCAAGGCTTTTACATAATGAGGTCCTTCCTTGCGCGCTTTAATGATCAAAGAAAGATCTGGCGGATTCGCCCCATTATTTGCCGCCCGCGCTGCTTTTTCATTCACAAAAGGATTTGGAAAATAATCCGAAGGCTTCCCTGCTCTTTTGAGTGGATTTCCTTCTTCATCAACACCGTCTTGAACCTCTTTTTGGGCCGCAATTGCTTTAATTTTAGCTTCGCTAAACCCTAAAGCTTTTAGATGTCGGTAACTGATATGGCTTAGTCCATGACATGTTGAACAAACTTGTTGATAGACCTGAAACCCTCGTTGAAGCTCAGCCCGATCATACGTTCCAAATACTTGATCAAAGCTCCACTTTTCTTGCGGAAGAGGTGGTTGTTGATTTGCCCAAGGTTCATCACTGATCAACAAATTTAAAAAAACAATAAAAATCTCTCTTAAAAAACGATGATTCATGAGCAATCTCCCGACTTCTCAACAGAAGGAGATTTCTTTTGAAGGCTGTCAGGCAAGGGCTGAGGACGCTCGATGCGATTCAAAAGCGGCACCAAGCCTAAAAAATGAATAAAATAATAAACTGTTGCTATCCTTCCAAGGATCAACGGCAAACCTTCAGGTTTCTGGGAACCAACCCAGCCTAAAATCAAGCAATTGACCAAAAAGATCCAAAACAAAATTTTATATAAAGGTCGAAAGCGCGCACTTCGAATAGGAGAACGATCTAACCATGGCATTAAGGTTAAGATAAACACAGCGCTAAACATTAAAACAACACCCCCTAATTTATCCGGCACAGAACGCAAAATGGCGTAGTAAGGCAAGAAATACCACTCAGGCACGATATGTTCAGGCGTTATCAGCGGATCAGCAGGAATATAATTATCTGGCTCACCAAAAAAATTGGGCGCAAAGAAAACAAATGTCCCCCACACAAGCAATAACACCCCTAAGCCTAAAAGATCTTTCACGGTGTAATAAGGATGAAATGGAATTTTATCGCCGGGCTTCTTTGCATCAATACCAAGCGGGTTATTTGAGCCATGTTGATGAAGCGCAATTAAATGAAGAAAAACCACACCAACAATCAAAAAAGGGAATAAATAATGAAGCGCAAAAAAGCGATTTAGAGTAGGATTTGCAACGGAAAATCCCCCCCATAACCACGTTACAATAGGGTCCCCAATTATAGGAATCGCTGAAAAAAGATTCGTGATGACGGTGGCGCCCCAGTAGCTCATTTGGCCCCATGGCAACACATATCCCATGAAAGCTGTTGCCATCATGAGCAGGAAAATAACCACCCCCAAAATCCATAAAAGCTCTCGCGGTGCCTTATAAGACCCATAATAAAGCCCTCGAAACATGTGAATATAAACGACAATAAAGAATATAGAGGCACCGTTCATGTGAATATAACGTATCAGCCAGCCATAGTTGACCTCTCGCATAATGCGCTCAACGCTGTTAAAGGCATGATCTACGTGAGGGGTATAGAACATGGCTAAGAAAATGCCTGTTAAAATCATGATAACCAGCACAATTCCAGCAAGAGACCCAAAATTCCACCAATAGTTCAGATTACGGGGAGTTGGATAGTCAACTAACTCCTTATTAATGAAAGTAAAAACTGGTAGACGCTCATCAACCCACTGAATAAACCCTGATTTCTTTTTTTCTGACGAAGGCATCGACATGGGAGCTCCTAACCAACCCTTAAGGTTGTTTCATTTAAAAAGGTATAAGGCGGCACCTCTAAATTACGTGGCGCTGGCCCTCCACGGACCCGCCCTGAGATATCATAAACAGAACCATGACAGGGACAATACCATCCACCATACTGCCCTCGATTATCGCTTGGCTTCTGGCCGGATGGCACGCATCCTAAATGCGTACATACACCAACAACCACGAGCCATTGGGGATACTGTTTAAAACGATCTGCATCCGATTGAGGGTCAACTAAATCGTTCAGATTAACATTTTTAGCTTCTTGAATTTCTTGAGCCGTTCGATGACGAATAAACAATGGGCGTCCGCGCCACATGACGGTGATCGCCTGTCCTTCTTGAACAGGTTTAAGATCAATTTCAATAGAGGCCAGCGCTAAAACATCGGCCGCAGGATTCATACTTTTAACCAAAGGCCAAACAAAGCCCGCAGTCCCGACCACACCCACAGCACTGGTTGCAAGAATAAGGAAATCACGTCGTGATTTATGAACAAGTTCAGGTTGTTCTATTCCAGGTTTTAAAGCTTCATCATTATGCATGCGGCCCCCTTTGTGGTTGTAGATCCCTTTCTTCGCCTGAATAGATCTATAAGACAATCAAGACATTTGAGCAATATGAATAAAAAGAGCCGGCGTTTAAAAAACGCCGACTCTCTATAGGTTCCAGCGAAGTTAGGGGAGGGAATAGATAATCGCTAGAACCATATGAGTCATTTTCATGACACATACTAAAATTTACTTTCGCCTCTTATAAAAGCATATATATTTAAACTTGTCATCTAAAAAATAGATGTATGAATAAAAAAATTTATTTTATGGATTCAGCCAATTAGCGCACACCTCTTCTAGAATAACCACTCATTAAAATATTTTGAATTAAATATTCTTGAAACGCTTTAATCCGTTTCGAGGTTTTAAGGCTGCGATTATAAGAATAATAAATATCAACCCAATGTTCGTTAATCTCAGGCAAAATCTCAACAAGTTTTTCTATTCCAGGGAAGTGAGGATTCATTGATATAATTCCAAGACCTTGTTCTGCGGCCTTTGTCAATGCAAGGCTAGAATTAACTTGTAAGAAAGGCTTTCTTACAAAACCTGGAGCGCATCCCAAATTGAGGTGCCAATCCACATCTCCTAAAAAGCTTTTTCTTAATGTTGAAAATATAATGATTCGATGATTGTCAAGATCCTTAACATTTTTTGGTAAGCCAAAATTTTTGATATATTCATGACTTGCATATAATTTTAAAGGATAAGACATCAAATATTCTTGAATTAAATCGGGTGTGTTTGCTATCAAAGGCCCTATTGCAACATCCGCATCAGCCATTTCAAATTCAATCATCACATCATTATATCCTTCAAGGATAAAATTAAATTTAGGATATTGCTTAAGAAAACCGGGCAAAATTTCCATAAGCCAGAAATTAATTGTTCCTAAACTTGTAATGATTTTCAGTGTTCCCGCTGGCTCCTTATTAAAGTCTTCAATTTCTATTGTCGCTAAATTTTCAAGGTCAAATATTTTTTTGGCAGAATTTAACAATATTTGCCCTGAGTCTGATGGAATAACACCTTTAGCTCCCCCTAGCCTTATAAATAGCTGGGTATTTAACTCTTCCTCTAACATTGAAATTGAGCGACTTACGGCTGATTGAGCAATTCTCAACTTTGCTGCTGCAGCTGAAATACTTCCATGCTTTGCAACTTGATAAAATATCCGAAGCTTCTCTAAATCCATAATAACCTAGGTTTAATTAATTCTTGAGTATCCTTGATATTATAAAATAAAACTCCGGACTTTCATATCTCATCATCAATATTTGATAAGGCAAAATTTAACTTAATTTAACAATTCCTATGATATGCCATGGATGTATATTTGAAGTCTTTTCAATAAGTTTCCTCATGCAAGTTCACCTTATTTTTAAATTATTTACAAATTAGACTTTATTAGAACAGCTTTAAGCATCAAATTAAATTCTTTAAATAGCAATTTCTCTTTTTACTTCCAAAAATACTTTTAAGTTGAGTAAAATTAATAACTAAAATTTAATAAATGCTTACAAGATATCCACTATTCCCTAGCACAATGCAAGCCATATTTTTACTTAAAACTTGTAAAAGAGGAAAATTTAACTTTTTTTGACAAAAAAATTCATAAAACGAACAAGTTTAGTTAAATTTTATATACATGAGCGTATGATTTAGGTTACTTTTCCTTCTTGAATAATCGTTAAGGTCTATCCCCCATGAAGTTCTTTTCTGTTTCTCTTATTTTTACCTTAAGCATTATAACTTTAGCGACACCAAGACCTAGCTTCTCACATTCAAAAGATTATTATCTGGGGTATGCGCGCTCAATAATTGATGATGCTATTCCTGAGGAAGACGTTAAGCTCGAAATTTCTCACCAAGTAATTTATCTTACAATTAATGGTGATCCTTTAGATATTCATGTCGAGCAAAGATTAAAAGAGCGCCTTTTAAGAACAGAGTATTTTAAGAGTATTAATATTCAATATAACAATAAAGTATCTAGCGCAGAGGTTAATCCTCCTTTGCCAACCGTAGAGGAAAAACCTGCTGCAAATGAAGTGATGCCCTCAGGCACTATTTATAATGCACCGATTGCTGACCCTAAATGGCCCCGATTTTCTGTCGGATACCAAAATCATTACAAAAAGAATTATGCCAGAAGCATTTATTCTTTATCCTTTGGAGAAAATTTAGCGCTCTTTCGTCACAAAAATAATAGTGAAATTTATGAATTAGGCATTCAAGCAGGCCTTTTTGGCGCTATGGATATTTCCTCAAATCCGACAAGGCTCATTAATTCAGATTATTTTGTTGGGTTAGGCCTCTCTATTGTTAAAAGTAAAAAATGGCAAAATATGATACAATTCTCGCATCTTAGTTCGCATTTGGGCGATGAACTCATTGTGAGTGATCCTCATCTTACAAAGAAGAGAATCAATCTGAGCTACGAAACGCTTAAATGGCTCACAGCTTACAAGTTTAATAGTTTAAGACCGTATTTTGGCGCGGGCTATATTGTCCATAAAGATCCTTCATCTCTTAAGCCTTTCTCTTTTGAAGGCGGCGTTGACTACCTTTCTGAAGACAAATTCATATTTCGTACTACAAGGGCTGTCGCAGGTGCCCATATACATAGTTGGGAAGAAAATAAATTTAGACCCTCTTTAAATCTTAGAGCTGGGTTGCAGTTAGAAAACCCTGTTTGGCAGGGAAGGTTTTTGCAAGGATTAATCGACTATTCTTACGGCAAATCACGCCATGGCCAGTTTTATAAACAAAAAGAACATTATATTGGCGTCTTAATATCGCTCTCGAGTTGAGGGATATTTTGTCGTGAAGGGTTAGCACCCCGCACTGGCCAGCGTAATAATGGTGAGTGATTTAGCAAACTGAGAGGATGTAAGGTCCTGACTCATCTCTTTAAGAGAGCCTGTTTTCAGGAGAGAGGAAGCTGCTTGGCTACAAATCGCAGACAAGCCGGCATCTGCCATCGCAACCCCCAACGAGGATAAGGTGACGGCCGGTACCGTTGTCGCCGTGCCTGTGGTTGACACAACCGTCACCATCCCAAACATGGACTCCGCCAGAGAGTTCATTAAAGCCGATCCCCACCCACAGGTGGCCAATCCTGCTGCCAATCCCACGACCATGGCAAGGCCGGGGTCAATGGCAGATCCCACCACTTGCTTGTGGACAAGGGTCTTGAGGGTCGCGGCAAACTCATCTTGGCTGATGAGCTTTGTGAGGGATGCTTGAATGTCGAGAACCGCTTGAATGAGGGTGGGCTCCACCCCCTCGAGGTGATCGGCTTCAAAATGAACGGTAACGCTCTTAAAGATATTTGAATACGCAACCTCTTGATGCGTCGTGGTCTTATTACTTTCTCAATACTATAAATAACGCTTTTTAAACTCTTCTATCTTTTCTTCATCAATTGGATAGTCCTTACCAATAATTAAATCAATATCTGGTCGTTTTATTGCAGGAACTTCTAAATCCTTTAATATAGAAACGTATGAGGCTGAACGTGTAAGATGATCTTCTGTCTCAGAATATAATACGTCTATAAGCTTTTGTGCTATTTTCTTCTTAAGCTCTTTATCCTCTATTTTATTAATAACAGCACCTATATTGCTAAGAGCTAAATCTCTTACACCCGGATCTTCATCATGCTCAATCATGTCTAGTCCCTTCTCAGCGTATTCCGGTAAGCAAAGTATGCCTAAGAGATTCCCTATTAAGAGCTCGCGAATATACCAATCTTCATGGTCAAGATGTTGCGCCATTAGAGGCACAAGATTCATCAAAGATGCATCTGTCACTAAATCGATAGCTCTGCTTAATTCATCTTCGTTATCTCCTTTGAGATATTCTCTAAGTTGTGCCATAGAAATCGGCGAGATTGTCCCCGTATCAAAATACTCATCTCTAATTTGCTTAACACTTTTCCATTTCTGAGCCACCTTACTCTCCTTTATTTCCCTCAAGAGTTATCTTTTAAAAACTGTTTTGCATAATCTAATAATTTACTCGACTGAGAAAGCTCTTTCTGTAAGGCTTGGCGCTCAACCTGTGGTAACTCAAGATAACTTAAGCGATTATTTATTCTTTGAATGTGCCTAGTAAGGCCTCTTTGAGCACTTTGAGCCTTCTCTATATGATTATACTTAATACCTCGTTCTATAGCCTTTTCTATCTGTTGTCCTTTCATTTCCTTCTGGGCTGCACGTAAAGTGGTATCAGCTTTACTTTCTCCTCTCCGAGCCAAAAGTTGTTCTTTAAATTTATGATTCTTCCCAACTAATTCTTTTGTCTCTTTTGTAAAAGAAGAGGTATCAATATCTTTAGCAACTTTTTTCAAAGCCTGCTTAGAAGCAACTTTTTCAAGCAACTTCTTCCCGACTTCACTTTTGAGAAGGGTTGCGCCAAGACCTTTGAGGAGGCTTCCTTTTCCACCCCCGATAACTGACCCTACCATCAGCAATCCATTAAAACTCTCCTCAATCGTCTCAGGCGCCAATCCCGTTTTATCCGCAACAGCTTGTATCACTTTTTGTTTATACGCCTCTGCTTCCTCAGGATGGGTAAGTGAATAAAGCTCTAACATCACATCCGCAGCCGCTAAACCAATTAAAACATGCTGAACACAGTTATACTCAACCGCATTATTGGCTGTTAAAGACGCAATGCCTACATCCTGGCCTAAGGCAAATGCTGAGAAAGCTCCCACAACTTTCGCCATATCCGCTCTCAATTGAACAGCTCGACGAAAGTCTGTGATTTCTTTTTGAGATAAAGAACGTCCTTCTTCTTGGGCTTGTGAGATAAGGTTCTCTTCTTGCTCATTCAACTCTTGCGAGAAGAGATCTGAAGCAAGTTTGGCTGTCATCGCCCCAATCGCGCCAGACGCCATTCCTCTTAAAAGATCCCCATCCCCTATACTGACAATAAGACCACTTAAGGCTCCACCGCCTCCATGGGCCAACAGGCGCTCTATCTCATCAATCTTCTGGAAGTCAAACGCATCCCCGATCTTACCGGCAATAAAGCTGCCAACGGTATTCGCCACACAAGACTTCACCCCATCAAGCAACGCCTCTTCTGGCTTCTCGCCTCCTATGAAGACATGCAGAGGGGTTGTGACCAAGGACCTTGTGGCATTGACCTTCAGGTGCTCCCATCCTTTGGATTGGGGAGGAAGCTTCAGCGTGCCACTTAGTTTGTTCATCAACCCGGCACTGGTGAGTGTGATCGTCAAGGATTTAGCAAACTGAGAGGATGTAAGGTCCTGACTCATCTCTTTAAGAGAGCCTGTTTTCAGGAGAGAGGAAGCTGCTTGGCTACAAATCGCAGACAAGCCGGCATCTGCCATGGCAACCCCCAACGAGGATAAGGTGACGGCCGGTACCGTTGCGGACACGCCTGTCGATGACACAACCGTCATCATTCCAAACATAGACTCCGCCAGAGAATTCATTAAAACAGATCCCCACCCACAGGTGGCAAGGCCTGCGGCCAATCCCACGACCATGGCCAGGCCTGGATCGATGGCAGAGCCCACCACTTGTTTGTGCACAAGGGTCTTGAGGGTCGCAGCAAACGCCTCTTGTGATATCATCTGTGTGAGGGATGCTTGAATGTCCAGAACCGCTTGCTTGAGCGTTGGCTCTACCCCCTCAAGGTGATCGGCCTCAATCCTGAGCGTAAGACCCTGAATCTCATTGGAATGCGCCACCTCTTGCTGCGTTGTGGTCTTATTACTTTCTCAATACTATAAATAACGCCTTTTAAACTCTTCTATAAAGTCAAGATCAATTATTGAAATTCCAAAAACTCTGCATTCATCGGTAACTGCAGACAGCACTTTGGTACCACGCACCTTATTGCTACCTGTTAGAAATTAACTCTTGCCCCAGTCCTCTTCCCCTCTCCAAGGATGAGGATTAACTTTCTTTGCTTCCTCTTCATTCTTGATAAATATTTTAAAAGCACCTTCGGCAGCTCTTATAACTTTATCCCAAAGAGGAGAATTAATATAAGAAGAATCTGGTTGTTTTTCTCCTATTTTTTCACACACATCATCAAGAGCATTATAAAGAGGCCGTAAAATATCCGCTTCCTCTTGATTAAGAAGAACATAACCAATTCCGTCTTCTGGATGTTCATATATCACTAAATCATCGTATAAAAACTCAAGATCAAATAAAAATGTATCCCAGAAGCTATGAAGATAATTTGGATCCACCCAATTTTCGGATTGATATTCTTTATCGCTTAATCTTTGAAGTGAAAATAATAACATCTCCCTCAACTGTGGGCATTTAACTTTACTATAAACATTAATGGTCATTTCTTATTCCACTCTTTCCATGTTAGCCATTCCGATAAAGGAATATGAGTCTCTGGTAAATTAGCAGTTGAACCTTGAGATAGCAACTTCCCATCCAAACCCACTAATTTTCCATCAGTATTAATTTTTACGTAATCTACATGTTGAGTAGGGTGCTTCTTTGTCAGGTCTCCTTTCATAATTCTCACACCATCTTGACCATGTCGTGTCTGCCAACGCCACCCTTCTCCTTTAGCACTCTTTCCCATACCCAAGAAATCAGGAACCTTATCAAGAGCTTCTTGAGGCGGAATCCATGCTCCTTGAGGGATGTCTTTTGGTAACTCTCCTTTTAGCAATATCGATGTATCTGGTCCATCATAGACAGGTGTCTGTAGAATTAAAGAATAAAGATCAGCAATAGGAGTCTGTAAGATAAATGATTTATCCTCATGACTCGGCGTTGTCAGCACCTCTGCTTTACTCTCTTCCGGCATAAATCCTGGATCTTCCCACTCAATCCCTTCAGGCAGCATATCCATCAGCATTGGATGATCCTTCAACCATTGACCAACCTCATAGGCGGTCATTCCTGAAAGGCCCAATGCCGCTAGCATCCTTGGTGTTAATCTCGCTGCCAATGGAATTGTCCACATAAAGTTATGATCAATCGCATTGCAGGCCGTGAAGATGCCGGTTCCTTTCTTAGCCCCCGCCAAAAGACCCGCAAGAGAGCCGCCAACCTTTGCAATGTTGCCTCTGGCTTCTCTGGAGAGTGAACTTGGCAGGGATTCTGCACCTATTTCTGCCCCTAAAGCCGCAATACCACCACCAATGGCTTCTTCAATGTCGCCTTCAGATAACCCAAGGCTTAACAAGAACCCCGCGCCAAAATGGCCTCCTTTATGCAGAAGATAAGGAAGATTTCCTTTGCCATAAAGATCGCCTAAATAATTGGACGTCACACCACCGACCGTGTGAGCCACACAAGACTTCACCCCATCAAGCAACGCCTCTTCTGGCTTCTCGCCTCCTATGAAGACATGCAGAGGGGTTGTGACCAAGGACCTTGTGGCATTGACCTTCAGATGCTCCCATCCTTTCGGTTGAGGGGGAAGGTTCAGCGTGCCACTCAGCTTATTCATCAACCCCGCACTGGCCAGCGTAATGGTGAGGGATTTAGCAAACTGAGAGGATGTAAGGTCCTGACTCATCTCTTTAAGAGAGCCTGTTTGCAGGAGAGACGATGCTGCTTGGCTACAAATGGCTGACAAGCCGGCATCTGCCATCGCAACCCCCAGCGAGGATAAGGTGACGGCCGGTACCGTTGCGGACACGCCTGTCGATGACACAACCGTCATCATTCCAAACATAGACTCCGCTAAAGAGTTCATTAAAGCCGATCCCCACCCACAGGTGGCCAACCCTGCGGCAAGGCCCACGACCATGGCAAGGCCGGGGTCGATGGCTGAGCCC
>Ga0209960_1000366_pt1 | contig 104801 bp, 101 predicted proteins | sample ThiBiot_500_plan_2_FD_183947 | JGI IMG/M metagenome (GOLD analysis project Ga0209960, IMG submission 183947) | Wastewater bioreactor microbial communities from Cape Town, South Africa - Thiocy_expt_500_plan (SPAdes) | ecosystem: Engineered > Bioreactor > Thiocyanate-remediating >... | reverse complement strand
GCAGCTCTTTTGTTCAAGTGCTGCACTCTATCCTTCTCCTTCCTCATATTCCAATCCTTCTTTTACTCAACACCACTTCCTTACCTTTTTTACATATCAGCTGTTGCATTAGATTCTAGAATTTAGGCTTGACAAAAAGTTAATTATTTGTTAATATGTTGCCATAAAATTAATTATATAGGTTTTTTATGGCAATTAGCTTTACTTACAATGATAAAATATTATCTGATCATCTTCCACAAGTTATGGATACACCAGATTTTGGCAAAATAATGACCTGGAATGTACTGATGCAATGCAATTTTTTTGAAGATTCACAAACAGGGGTTAAATTTTTTAATAACGGTTTTAAAGTTCTTGAATCAGATGAAGAATATTATGCAAGAGTAGATTTACTCACTGACGTATTGCAAAATGTTGTTTCTAGCGACAATATAAATGTAATATGCCTACAAGAATTTCCAAAAATGACATGGGATCGTGAAAGTGCTGATTATTTTATTAATTCAATTAATTCTAAATTGTCATATGTAAATGACACACATTATTCAGTGTATTATAGTAATAATTCGGATGAAATTACTATTTATAATAGCGACACTCTGAAAATTGAAGACAGCAAATTTGTTGAAAATGAATTAAATAATATTCTAGAAAGAAATTCTAACAGATTTAATGTGAGTATGTTTAAAAATTTGGATGGTAAAAGTTTAGCTCTTACAAACCTTCATCTTAAGGGATTTAACCCCACAGATTTAGCAGAAGAGTGGATTAGCGTAAATGAAACAACAAAGATTATTAATAAGTTAGAAGATCTTGATACAGATCATTATGTAATAACAGGTGATTTTAATTATAATATTGATAAATATAAAGATTATTTCCAGAAAGAGGCTAATAATTTTGATATTGCAACTCAAGTTGAATTAGAGACTACATTAACTGCATATCATGGTAATGATGACAGCGCATGGCTTAATACATGCGACGGTTTTATATATTGCTAAATAATATTAAAGAAACAAGAAATAGGGCAATATATGGGATATAATTTAAAATATAACGATCAAATAGTGTCGGATCATCTTCCACAAGTTATGGATACTAATGGCTTTGGAAAAGTGATGACCTGGAATGTACTGATGCAGTGCAAATTTATCGATAACAAAAAGACCGGGGTTAATTTTTATAATAATGGTTTTAAAATTGTTGAGTCTGAAGAAGAGTATTTTGCAAGAATAGATTTGCTTACTGATGTTTTGCAAAAAAATGTATCTAACCAAAATATAGATATAGTATGCCTTCAGGAATTTCCTAAAATGTCTTATGAAAGTAAGAGTGCAGATTATTTTATAGAGTCAATCAACGCTAAATTATCATACCTAGATGATAAGCATTATTCTGTATATTATAGCAATAACTCAGATGAAGTCACAATATATAACAGTGATAAGTTTAAGTTAAAATCTCAGGAAAGTAAAATCGTAGAAGAAGATTTAAATAAAGAATTAGAAAAAAATGCTCATAGATTTAATGTAAGTGTATTGGAAGATGAGGAAGGTCATAGTCTAGCGATTGCAAACGTCCATTTAAAAGGCTTTAATTTTGGGAATACAAAGGAAGAGCTAAAAAGCGTAAATGAGACTACAAAAATATTGCATAAGCTTGAGGAACTTCATACAGATCACTATTTGGTAACTGGTGATTTTAATTATAAAATACATAAGTATGATAGTTATTTTCATGATGAGTTACACTGTAACGAAGTAATATCTGATGCATGCTTTAATCCTACATTAGATTTTCCATGGGAAAATAATACAAGTTCTTGCCATAACACAATCGATGGATTTTTATATTGCTAAATAATATTAAAATCATATAGTAGGCTGCAAGGCAATATTTTTAGGTATTTTAAAAATGAGAAAAGCCATTAGTATAAAAGACATAGCTCAGCTGCTATGTTTAAATATAGATTCCAAAACTTTAAAAGGTATTGGCTGGAAATTAGCCGCTTGTTTCTTTTTTGCAAGTATTAACGGCGTAGTAAAGTATATTTCTTCACCAGGGCATACTCATTTAGTACCTTCTTCAGTAATTACATTCTGGCAGAGTTTATTTGGCACCATGTTTATGGTGCTTTTTGTGTGGCGTACAGGGTTTAGTCAATTAAAAATCATACATAAAGGTCTTGATTTTATTAGAATTACGACTGCAGTTCTTGGTATTATTCTATGGTATGCGGCATTATCCAGGCTGCCTATTGCTGAGGCTTCATCACTAAACTTTACGGGTCCAATTTTTACGGTAATAGGCGCAAAACTTTACTTAAATGAAAGATTTTCAATAAGTAAGCTACTAGGTATTTTTATAGGAATGCTTGGCGTATTTATTATTATGAGACCAGACATTGGGCTGCGTAGCGATGATGCAGTTTTTAACTGGGCGCTGATCCTTCCACTGCTTTCTGCTATATCAATTGCAACTACCAAGTTAATATCCAGAAAAATGGGAACTCTGGGCGACTCTCCAGAAGCTATGACATTGAGTTTATTAGTGTATATGACGCCTTTTGCTTTAGTATTCGCATATTTTGAATGGGCATGGCCTGATTTATCTATGTATCCGTGGTTAGTGTTATTAGGCTTTCTATCATTTGGGGCGCATTACTCAACAACAAAAGCATATCAACTTGCAGAAGTTGGCACTTTGACGCCCGTAGGATTTGCTAAACTTGTGTTTACTGTAATGATAGGCTTTATAGTATTTGGAGAAATTCCATCATCTATGACAGTATGGGTAGGTCTTGCAGTAATAGTGATAAGTGCAGTACTTATTGGTTATGATAATAAGAAGTCTAGTAAATAAGATTTATTTTTTTATTCCTGGGTTTTCTTGCTGAATATTATTCATTAAGCCGCTATTTCCATTTCCGCCAGTTGTTACGCCTGATAAATCAACTTTATCATTGCCTAAAGCTGTTTGCATTTGGGCGTCATTTATGATTGCTTTAATTCTAGGATGTTCCCTAACTTCTGAAATGTCCCTGCCTGTGACTAAATCTAAAAGTTCAGTCTTACCTTGCTTAATTTCAGTCATAATAGCATCATTTAGCTTTCCGGCTGCATTTATAAGCCAGGGTTTTTGAGTTAGATCAATTTTAACATCCCCAAGTTTTTGCGGTATATCATAATTTTCGGCGCCAGATAATCCTTTAATACTATTCATCTTAAGAGTTGCAAAAGCTGAAAATTCAGATGGAATTGCTTTGGCGTCGTGAACACCTGATAAAGCACCTGCTTTTCCTGGTTCTGAGTTTTCTATACCAAACTGTAGGAGTCCCTCTCTTTTATAATTAGGTGGAATAAAACCAATAAGAGCATGTCCATTTTCACCATTGTAATCAATGGGTTTGCCAGCAGCATTAGTGTTTCCTTTGCCGCCAATAGCCATATTAATGCCGTATTCTTCATATTTATGGTGTTTTTTAAATATATTTTTTTTACCCAGTTTTGCTACTTTTGAAACAGCTCTTGGAATAAGAGTTGCAAGTTTATAGAAAAACCTGGTTGCGCCCTTAAAGTTCTTAGCTTTTTGCCTAATAATGTCATCAAGATTACTAACCGCTTTACTAACGCCTTTAGTTTTCTTTTCAGCAAATTCAGTACCGTTTTCAGTCTTTTTAACAGATGCGCTATGAGTTGAGGAAATTCTTTGAAATCCTATTTGATTACGAACCAAATCTTTGCTGCTATAATTTAGGGATAACATCTTACTTTTCGAGCCACCTAAATAGAACTCTAAGGTATCATTATGATGATATGTACCTGATGTTTTGGGGAGGCGCATATTTATTCGGCTTGCACCCCCACCATGTGCTAAATAATTGCTAGCCTGCATAAGTTTTTTTGAGCCTTTTTGATCAAGACCAAGAGCAACAGTTGAGAGCATTTTAACAAGCATTTCAGATCTTTTATTAGTAGGATCTGCTACAATTGTATCGCGCATTTTGTCAGCTATATACTTAGATCTTTCGGCAAAAGTTTGCTTACTAAGCTGATCTTTTATTTGTGATTTAATGCTCTCAATATTTTGTGGCAACTATGCAATGCTCCTGATCATGTAAGGCAGTATTCCGCCATGTAAGTAATATTCAACTTCAGTTTTGGTATCTATTCTACATGTAACTAAAGTTTCAAGCTTACTGCCGTCTTTGCGAGTAATTATAAGCCTTAAGTCCATTTTTGGAGAAATACCCTTTTCTAAACCCAGAATGTCTATGGTTTCATCACCCTTTAGATTTAAGCTTTTTCTTGTCTCACCATTTTTAAACACTAGCGGTAAAATTCCCATGCCTACTAAGTTAGATCTGTGAATTCTTTCAAAGCTTTCAGAAACTACAGCTTTAACGCCAAGTAATAGAGTACCTTTAGCAGCCCAGTCACGTGAAGATCCTGTTCCATATTCTTTGCCAGCAAATATGACAGTAGGCGTATTACTTGCCTGATATTTCATTGCTGCGTCATAGATGCTTTCATGTTCGCTGCTATCAATATGCTTAGTGTATCCGCCTTCAACACCAGAAATCATTTCGTTTTTAATACGAATATTAGCAAATGTGCCGCGCATCATAACTTCATGGTTACCACGTCTTGCTCCATATGAGTTGAAATCCTTTGGATCAACGCCGTTTGTAACTAAATACTTAGCTGCAGGACTTGATTTAGAGATGTTACCTGCTGGTGAAATATGGTCTGTAGTAATGCTATCACCAAGAATTGCAAGTACTCTAGCTGATTTTATATCGCCTTTTAATGTAGGCTGTTTTGTCATTCCTACAAAATAAGGAGGGTTTTGAATGTATGTGCTATCTTTGCTCCAGCTATAGTTTAGACCTTCTGTCACAGCAATTTTTTGCCATAAAGCATCACCCTTAAATACATCGGCATATTTAGATCTGAACATTTCAGGTGTAATTACACTATTGATAATATCCTGAATTTCCTGATTTGTAGGCCAAATATCTTTAAGATATACAAAATTACCATTTTTATCCTGAGCAATAGGATCTTTTGTAAGGTCAATATTGGTAGTTCCTGCTAACGCATAAGCAACAACAAGAGGAGGAGATGCTAGGTAGTTAGCTTTTACTAATGGATGTACTCTTCCTTCAAAATTACGGTTGCCAGAAAGAACTGAGGCTGCGACTATATCATTCGCAGCGATTGAATCTTCTATGTCCTTCTTGAGAGGTCCTGAGTTTCCAATACAAGTTGTGCAGCCATAACCAACAAGGTTAAAACCTATAGCATCTAAATCTTTAGTAAGGTTACTTTTATCGAGGTATTCTGTTACAACTTTTGAACCTGGTGCTAAAGAGGTCTTAACCCATGGTTTTGGCATAAGTCCAAGTTTATGTGCATTTCTGGCAACTAAACCAGCTGCTATCATAACACTTGGATTTGATGTGTTTGTACAGCTTGTGATTGCTGCAATGACAACGTCAGTGTTTGCAAGTTTAAAGTCATGGTTTTTAACTTCAAAAGTTCTGTCTGTTGAAGTTGATTTATTTTTTGATAGTTCTGGAAGAGCTGTTAGCATTGAATCTTTTACTTTAGATAAAGTAACTCTATCCTGAGGTCTTTTAGGTCCAGCAAGGCTTGGCTCTACTTTAGAAATATCGAGTTCAAGTGTATCGGTAAATACCATGGTATCACCACTATCACGCCACATTTTTTGCTTTTTAGAGTATTCACTTGCTAATTCTATAACTTCTTTTTCCCTTCCTGAAAGCTCTAAATATTTAATAGTTTCAACGTCAACTGGGAAGAATCCACATGTTGCGCCATATTCGGGAGCCATGTTAGCGATTGTTGCTCTGTCAGCTAAGCTTAATTTATCAAGACCTGAGCCATAAAACTCTACGAATTTATTTACAACGCCTTTTTTACGTAACATTTCAGTTGCAGTTAGTACTAAATCTGTGGCAGTTGTACCTTCAGGTAAACTTCCTGTTAGCTTAAAGCCAATAACTTCAGGAAGTAACATAGAAATTGGTTGACCAAGCATTGCAGCTTCCGCTTCAATACCGCCAACGCCCCAACCAAGTACAGCAAGACCATTAATCATGGTCGTATGACTGTCTGTTCCTACTACCGTATCAGGATATGCAGTTGTTTTGCCATTTTCATCTTTTGTCCAGACAACTTTTGCAAGGTACTCAAGATTTACCTGATGGCAAATACCAGTTCCAGGAGGTACTGCTCTAAAATTAGCTAAAGCTTTTTGACCCCACTTAAGGAATTTGTATCTTTCATCATTTTGTTTGTATTCTTCATCTACGTTTTCTGTGAATGAAGCATTGGTACCATATTTTAATACCTGAACAGAGTGGTCAATAACAAGGTCTACTGGGGCTAATGGATTGATTTTGTTTGGGTCGCCTCCTAAATTCTTGACCGCATCACGCATTGCAGCAAGGTCTACAACTGCTGGTACACCTGTAAAGTCTTGCATAAGTACCCTTGCAGGAGAAAATGCAATTTCTTTATCAGATTTTGGATTTTTTATCCATTCTTTGATAGCAAGAAAATCTTCATCTGTAACGTTTTTGCCGTCATAGTTGCGCGCAAGATTCTCAACTAAAACCTTCATGCTGTAAGGGAGTTTAGTTAAGTCAATATCATATTCCTTAGCAACTTTTTCTAAGCTATAAATAGTATACGCTTTGCCACCTACTACAATTTCATCTGAAAACTTGTTCATGCTATAAATCCCGCTAAATTTTTAAGGTAATAATATACATTTTACCAGTATTGGGGGCATTCGCAACACTTTTGTTAGCAAGTTGTATATAAATTAATATTTTTAGTTGAGTTTTATATGGATCTGAGGTTTTTATCTCCTATTATATCTAAAAATTCTTTTTGAATTTTATCCACATCAGGTGATTCGGTAATTTTAAACCTACTAAGTGTACTATTGTCTAAAGCAGTGAAAAATTTGATTATATCCTCTGTTAAAACATAATTAAAGTACCTATGATTAATATCATATCCCTGATTTTTAGTGACTATGATCTTTGTATCTTCAAACATTGGATTAACTATCGTTTTTATATAATCAGGAACATCCAAAGCAAGAGGATTAATGTAATATGCCTTTTTATTAAAAATAACAAGTGCAGTATAAAACTCAGCACTATTATAGTTTTTGTTGCAATCATTTTTTATAATAAATAGATATCTGCCGTTATTATCATAATTTTTATTTATTTGACCAATAGCGTCAGAAAGCCCTTTTTTGTCGGAGCAAAAAGAACATGTAATGTTATTAAAATGCTCTGTAAGAATTTTCTTAATTTCATTATTATTAATCCGTTTATAATTATTCGCCATATTCTGCGCTACGTCTCTTGCTCTGTCTTCTTGCCATCTAAACGTTGAAGATCCTCCTAAAGTTGATCTTCTGAGTGTTGAGGTAGGGGTGATATTATTTTGTCTTGCTGTATATAAAAGCCAAGCTTCTTCAGGGGAAGTGGCATTTTCCATAATATATCTATCTTGCTCTTTTTGTTTTTTAGACTCAAGGAATCTCGTTTTTTCTTTTATAGACTTTTTTGCGCCTTCAGAACGAGCTTGTTGACCAAAACTTACCGTAATAATATTCCCTATTGTACCTAATAATCCACTAATAGGATTGGCTACATTTTTAACAATTTCAGGTACCATTGACATCGGTGCAATTATTGCAGCTCCTGCGGTAATGACAGCGCCAGGAATACCAAGACCCATAGATAGTTTTGAAGTAATCTTGCCTTGTATCTTTTGCCTCAATGCAGTTTCTGTTGAATTAATTTCTTCAGAAACTTCTGTTAGTTCGCTGGATAATTCCCTGAGTTTTACTTTTGCATCTTCGACAATTTCTTTATTACTTTTAAGTTGCTCTTGCGTTTTAGGGGTGCCGTCTTGATTGTCGGGATTATCAAAATAACTAATCCGATTTTTCCACTGCTGCATAGTATTTAATAACATTTCTTTGTTATCTTCTAGGTATTCAATGTCACGTTCCAAAGCATCATCACCATAGCCACAGCAGGATGATATTTTCTTCCAAAAAGATTTCTTTTTTGTGGGTTTATTGTTAACTACACTATCTGAGCTAAAAGCTGAATCTCCCATTGTTTTTAGAAGTTTTTTCTTTTGTTCAAAATCTTTATCATTTTCTTGGTCATCTGCTGGAATAAAATTACGAGTTATTTTTGAACCCAGACGTTTAATTTTTTTCTTTTCTTTAGATATAGTTATAATGGTTTCTTCAGATGTAGGAGGGTTGTCATTAGCTGAAGAAGGCTCTTTATTTGTTTCAACTTGTAACTTTTCTTTTTTCGTTGTATCTTCTTTCATATCAGTAGGCTGGTAAACTAGGGTTACTTCTCCAGAGGCGCGTAATGGGTCAAACGGTTTCTTTTCGGGAGTGGACGCAAGCTTATCTGTAGACATAGCAAACCTCTGTTTATGATATGTTAATTTATATACTTATTATTAAAGATTAGAGCATAAAAAATGAAGCGCGTCATTATAAATTTTTTAACCATTTGTACTTTTTTTATATTAACATCTTGCTCTAATAGCGATCTTAGTAAAATTGCTCCTGTATATTCTTCTGGAAAACAAGATAGTCATAAAGTATTTTTTATTCCTGAGCCTGAAATGAATCAAAATATAATATCATACCTTAAAAATAAGGATGATATTACAATAGTCGGAAAGGTAGAAGAAATAGCTACAAACACGAAATATGTTATTGGTCCTGTTAAATATAATGATACGGTAAATGCTTCTAAATTATTACCTAAAACTAAGTTCTTTTCATTATCAAATAATATTGATATAGCAGGCAAAAACATTTACTTGCTAGGTGTCCATCCGCACGATCAAATAAATGCTCTTTTAAAATATCATAGTGTTACGGGTATGAAAAACCTGTATGTTATAGCTCCGCGTTCAAAGCTTAACAGTGATATTATCAGCTATATTAATCAGTCTGTGAGTAAATATAATATGACTGTTGCTAAGATTGAACAGTATACTGAATCTTCATTAGATTATTCAGTTAAATCTGTTGCTGCTAATCTCTCTACGGCAACGCAGATTGATGGTATTTTGATACTTGGTCATGCTAATAACCTAAGAGATGTTTTTGATAAATTTATTGAGAAGAAAATTAATATAGATAATTTTAGAGTTTTAGGGCTTAACCAATATGACGATTTAAGTGAGTCCGATAAAGAAATTATGAAAAATGTTTATTTTGCAGGATCTTATGATTACGAAAATATCAATAATAAATTTTTGCTATATTATTTAGACGGTCTTGCAATAATAGATCAAATTAAACAGGGAAAGAAAGCTAATAGTGAATTTATTGTTTATAGTGGTACAGGTAAATTCTCAAAACATGTATTTAAACGTGCTTTGAGAGTATTTACACTAGGTACTAAATAACTATAAATTAGTACCGTTCATAATTTGCCTGTTTCTTATTTCATCTACATAGGTTCTCAGACTACTTAACATATTATCTTTAGAAACCTTCAAAATTTCATGAGGGGGCATGTTTAATATATAAAACGGATCGGTCAAATTATTCTTCTTATATTTTTCGGGTATAAAACGACTATCAATTGTTGATCTGATAAATGGTTTGTTTTTGAGTATTTTATCAAGAGGATTAACATAAGTTGATGGCTGTAATCCTGCTGCTGTTTCACTACTTGTAATAGATAAAATTCTGTTTTGTAAATTAATTAGATCGGTTCTAAATTCTTGCGGTGGTGTTCCATTAGGCTGATATAACATTCTTACAAATGTGTAAACGAGTTTATTTATATTTCTAACTGATATTTTTTTGGTAGATTCACTGGCAATGAGATTTCTCATGTAAGCGAAAATTTCAACTTTGCATGAATGGTTTATGTATGACATTGAGTATTTTTCTAAAAAAGATCGTATTGATCGTGCCAATTCTTTCTGATCTGCTCTTGCAATACATTCAAGCTTATTTGCTTCAGCAATGCTGCTATTATTGCTTTCGCCAAAAAATAGTAAAGCTTTAGGCAGTGCAAAATATGTGCCTTCGTCAGCCTTAAGTATGTATTCCTCAGCAATTTGTGATTGAAGGTTAGGAGTGGCTTTAACTAGCTCAATATAATCAATAATTCTTATTAAATGCTGGTCATTAAACTCTCTGTATAGAATGATATTATTATCAGCCAAAGTTTTTATAAGTTTCTGGTTAGTATTGAATTGCTCCTGATTTAATACAATAGTTTTTCCGGTCATAGAAGTAGATAACAAGCCTGTAAATTTAGCTTCTATATTTTTGAGTAATTTTATGTTGTTAAATAATCTGCGTATTAATAATAAGTTCGGTCTATTGCAGTTTAAATGAACCTCTATAGTTCTGAGTTCTTCATCCACTTTAATTATGCTTAATATTCCTTCGTTTTCTAATCTGTGAAACATTGCGATATTAAAGTCAAATTCTCTAAGGTAGAATATTGTTTTAGGATTAAATACCTTATCCATTTGCTCATAATATTTTGTAGGTGAATCAAAAAATGAAGTTAAAAAAGACGCCTTAAGTTTATTAAAATGTTCTGTGTACTTAAGCCATTCATCATGGAGTACTTTCACATTCTCTGGTGTAAATTTATACTGAACTTTAGAGCTAAATGTTATCTTCTCCGTAATTCCTTTTACTTCAATATTATTTAAAAACGTTTGTATAAAACTCGGTATTTGATTTATGTTTGCAGACAAACAGAACAACTGGTCGGTTGCTTGATTAAATACACTAAAATTAGACATTGTTTTATCAAGGTGAGTTGCCTGAATATTTAATAGGTTATGCATGTTATTGAACAATGTAGTAGTTTGATTAAAGTTATTAATATAGTTTGCGATATCTTCTAAGCTACGTAAAAACCTAATAGTAATAAAATCAATATCAACCTGACCATATGTAGTTCCCATATACCCTGGTCTTTTGCCTGTATATGTTACTGTAAGTATTTTTAAATTATCCTGAAAATATTTCAGTATTTCTTTTCCTTTTGCCGATATACTTACGATTTTAATTTCAGCAACATTATTTGCAGTGTCATAAGTTGTATTCTCATCAGTGCCATTTTTATACACTTTAATTTGAGCAAGTAATGCTAATTTATCTAATACTACTTTAGTGAAATTCACAATATTTGTACTAATCATATCGGATTCAGTAAAAAGATAATCAGTAACAGGATCAAGGGAAAAAGGCATGTCTATTTCTAATTCAGATTCTGTATTGTTATGTGTTTTGGTAACAATGGCTTTGATAAAGTCTTTAGCATTTTTCAGCTGACTTGGGATCTTTGAATCATTAATTATATTAATTCCATCAATGCAGTCGTTCTCACCCTGTATGAAAGTAATAATTTGGTGTTTCTGCAAAAACCTAAGCACTGAGAATGCTGGATTTTGTAATGATAATGGAGATGAAAATAGCAGTTGATTACTTTCAAACTCTTTTATAGTTAATTCTTTGAAGTTGTCTAAAAAACAGACTAGTGAATTGATTTTCATGTTAGCCTCTTATATAAAAATGAATGTGGTTTGATAAACAAAGGCTTATTAAATTATAAACCTTTTAACTGGTTACGTGTATACAATTCTTGTTCAGGTAGAATTTAACATTACGTAACAATAGGTTGTTAAGTAAGGGAGAGTTTATATAGTATTTCTATTTTCAGTTGTCAATAGACTCAAGTAAACTTTTTTTAGAAATTTTAAATTTTGACTCTATCCATTTGATTTCTAAAGCTTTTTTTGTTTTGCTAATTTCGCTTCCTTTAAGTCCATATGATATAAGATCATGATTTGTAACAGGTAACGTGGTGCTAGTATGCTGATATTGCAGGGTTAATGATGTGTCACCTTTAATCATTGCAGTAGCATAAGCAAATTCAAAGCCATTATAATATAATGCAAATTCTATGGGTTGATCAGAAAATTTGTGAAAATCAGAAATAGTTGTTTTTTCAATTTTTGAAAATGGAAAATCTTTTAATAAAGAGTCATTTTGATGAAAAAGTATATAATATACATAGCATCGGTGTAGTGTAGGGCTTTCAAGTTTTTCTTTTGAAAGCTTTGGTATTTCTATAGTTTTGAAGTAGTCTAAGGAATCTAATATTTTATACTCATATAAAATACTTATTGTTTCATAAAACTTTGGTGAAGCTATAATTTTATCAAGTTCGTTTTTAATGCGTTCAGGGGAGATTATATTTAAATATTTTGAAGTTTCCCTGCAAATATCTAAGGTCTGTTTTTCAATAGGCTCACTTCCATAGATAGCCCAAAACCTGAATAGTCTTAGTATACGTAAATAATCTTCCTCAATTCTTGCTTGGGGATTTCCTATAAACTTTACAAAGCGGTTATTACAGTCAGTGATACCGTTATGATAGTCATAAATATTGCCACTAAAATCGAGATACATAGCATTGATAGTAAAGTCACGTCTAGAACTATCTTCTTCCCATGAAGTCGTATAAGCGGTTGTTGCATGCCTGCCATCACATTCGATATCAATACGTAATGTTGTTATTTCAAAAGGAATTTTGTCAATTATAACTGTAACGGTTCCATGGGCAAGTCCTGTTGGCTTACAGGGTATATTGTTGCTTTTGCAATATTCAATAACTTCTTCAGGCTTGTAAATTGTTGCTATATCGTAATCAGAAACTTTAAGCCCCATAATTAAGTTGCGAACAACACCACCTACAAAGCGAAAGTTTTCTAAATTTTTGAATAATTTAGAAAATTTAAGAATCTCTGGTGTTTGCAAAAACTCACTAATTGAGCTTGATATTTTTGAGTTTATCATAAAGTTTATCAGGAGCCTTATTTCCAATTATACCAAAAGCAATATTTGAATTATTAAATGTTTTTTTAGCTATTTCTTCAATATCTTTTATAGTAATGCTTTCTATTTCTTTTGCAATCTCATCAAAGCTAGGAATATATTTATTTTTAATAAACTGACTCAGGAAATAATTAGCGCGAGTAGATACGCTATCAAGAGATGTCATAAAAAATACGCTAAAATGAGTTTTAATTTTATTAAGTTCGTATTCAGTAATACTTTGCATACTGTTTATAACGCTAATAATCTCATCAATCGATTCCTGAAGTTTATCTTTGGATGTTGAACTTGAGATACTAAGCATCCCTGAAGAAAGAAAGCTGCTAATATAAGCACCAATACTGTAGCATAATCCTTTTTGCTCACGCACCTGCATGAACAGACGAGATGACATGCTACTGCCAAGTATCATGCTCATAATGCTTGCTTTATAATAGTCTTTATCAAACAAATTCACTGATGGGAATGAGATAATAAAATGATATTGCTCAAGCTCTCTTTGCAAAGCCATATTGCCTGATTTAAATTGAGATACAGGGGCAGTCTTTAGCGGCTTATTCGGAAGTATTAGGTTTGCATTTAAAAAATCTACAAGTTTTTCTTTATCTATATTGCCAGAAATAGCGATAACAATATTTTGAGATGTATAGTACTCAGATTTATAATGAATTAAGTCTGCTTGGCTTATGCTTGATACTGTTTCTAAAGTGCCAAGTATATTATGCCCAATAGGCTCATTAGCGTAACAAACATCGATAAAGTTATCATTTAAGAATTCTTCTGGATCATCAATGCACTCATAAATTTCCTGAATAATAACATTGCGTTCCTTTTCAACTTCCTCTAAAGCAAATGTGCTGTTTGAGAGCATATCGCACAAAATTTCTAAGCCTTCAAATACGTATTTATTTACAATGTTAAGGGTGTACGTTGTTGTTTCCTTTCCTGTAAAAGCATTGATATCTGCAGCAAGTAAATCAAGTTCTTCCATGATTTGTTTTGATGTGCGTTTTTGAGTGCCTTTAAACATCATATGCTCGATAAAATGAGCAATACCATAATGCTCAGGCTTTTCATTTTGACTACCAAAGTTAAACTGCATTCTAACAGCAGAGCTAAAGAAGCTATCAGTTTTATCAAAAAGAAGAGTGATGCCGTTAGTTAGTTTAATGATTTCAGGTTTTATTGTCATATTGTTACAAAATGTAATGAATTATTAGTTGCGAACTTATTTCTTATATGAAAGAAATATCACGAATTCGTATGAATTGGTATTAAATAATAGGGGGAGTTATGAATATTAATGAACTAAAGAAAGTTATAGATGAAAATAAAGTTGAGTTTGTAAACCTAAGATTTTCAGGTATTGATTCTAAGTTTCATCATTTTTCTTTTAGTAGCGATTACTTTTTAGAAGCATGTAGTCATGGTATAGGATTTGATGGTTCTTCAATACCAGGTTGGAAAGACATCAGTAAGTCAGATATGATAATGCTTCCTGATTTAGAATCATGCTTTTTAGACCCTTTTGCGCATCATAAAACGCTAAATATCATATGCGACATTAAAGAGCCTAATAGTATAGCCCTGTATGATAATGACCCAAGAGCAATTGCAAAAAGAGCAGAGGCTGCCATCAAAGAGTTTGAGATTGCAGATACCGCATATTTTGGACCGGAACCAGAATTTTTCATATTTGAAGATGTGAAATTTAAAGCAAGCCCGTATTCTTCAAGTTTTAGCGTAGATAGCTATGAGCTACCTATCAATTCAGATAAATCCTACCCAGAAAATAATAATGCCTATAGGTCTTTACCAAAAGGTGGATATTTGCTTAGCAATCCAAATGATGTTTTTTATCAAATGCGTAGTGAAATGGCTGTAACCTTGAGAGAGATTGGAATAGAGGCTCATTTACATCACCATGAGGTTTCTCCATCGCAATCAGAAATTGGTTTTAAATTCAGTACATTAGTAAACTGTGCTGATAATGTTCAGAAGTTTAAATATGTTGTGCATAATATAGCAGCGTCTTATGGCAAGTCTGTAACATTCATGCCTAAGCCTGTATTCGGTGAAAATGGTTCGGGTATGCACGTACATGTGTCGCTTTGGAATAAAGGAAAAAACCTGTTTGCAGGGTCAAATTATGCAAAACTCTCTGATGATGCCTTATACTTCATTGGTGGGGTGATTAAGCATGGTAAGGCGCTTAACGCATTTTGTAACCCAACAACAAATAGCTATAAAAGATTAGTTCCTGGCTACGAAGCTCCTGTAAATCTTGTTTACTCTGCCTGTAACCGTTCTGCATCAATCCGCATTCCTTATGCAAGCTCAAACAATAGCGTACGTGTCGAGTTTAGATTCCCAGACCCTACAGCAAATCCATACTTATGTTTTGCGGCAATTTTAATGGCAGGTATTGACGGTATTAAAAACAAAATTAGCCCAAATGAGCCAGTAAATGAGAATCTCTATAAAATGAGTGAAGCAAGGCTTAAAAAGATACCTAAACTTGCTTCATCTTTAGAGGATGCATTGATAAATCTAGATAAAGACAGAAGCTTTTTACTAGAAGGCGGAGTCTTTACAAATGGTTTTATAAATGATTATATTGCTCTAAAAATGGAAGAATATAAAAAGGTTATGAACTATCCAACTCCTATAGAATACGCACTATATTATTAATAATGATTAGTTTGCTGAAAGATATAGAAAAATTACTGCCGCTATGGCTTGTTGATAAATCTGGCTGGAATTCAGTGTATGTTGACTATCATAAGCCATATGTGGCAAGACTTTGGAAGCAATACGGGGAATATAGATTTTACTTACATAAAATCTTCCCGTGCTTAAAAGAAGAATCTCTATTTCATCCGCATCCATGGTCATCTGCTATAAAAATTGTCAAAGGTGGTTATGAAATGGGGGTGGGATATAGTGAAAGCTTAAGTATAGCACCAGATATTACGACTACATTTGCTTTGAGTGATAACTGCTATTATGAAATGTTGTCAGATAAAGAATGGCATTACGTCAGACCAGTTAATGAGCCTTCTTACTCGATTATGGTGACTGGAAAGCCATTTGTGGAAAATCAAAAACCCTCAAATCCAGAGCTTAGAAAACTAAACGATCAGGAAATTGAGGATTTGCTTTCTATGTTTAAAGGTTTTTATTCCTAAGCATTTGCCTCTTCCGCTTCTTTCTTGAAAATAGACTTAGATTTTCTAACAGAATCAGATTTTAACTGTCCACATGCCGCTAAAATATCTCTTCCTCTTGGAGTACGTACAGGGCTTACATAACCTGCATTTTCTAATATTTCTGCAAACTTTTGAATACGTGTCCAAGGTGAGCATTTATAAATTGTACCAGGCCATGGATTAAACGGAATAAGGTTTATCTTAGCTGGAATACCTTTTATAAGCTTAATAAGGCGCTTAGCATCCTGATCAGAGTCATTAACCCCGTCTAACATTACGTATTCAAATGTGATTTTTTTGGTATTGCTTATTTCTGTATAACGTCTACATGCTGCTAATAACTCTTCGATAGGGTATTTTTTGTTAAGAGGAACAATATCATCCCTAATTTCATTGGTAGTTGCGTGTAGTGATACAGCAAGATTTACCCCGATTTCACTTGCGCAGTTATCTAACTCTGGCACAACACCTGACGTTGATAATGTAATTTTACGTCTGGATATTGAAATTCCTTCCTTATCCATAACAATTTGCATAGCTTTTTTAACATTTTCATAGTTATAGAGCGGCTCGCCCATACCCATAAGTACAATATTTGAAACAAGGCGGGGCAGGCGCGTAGAAGGCCATTCTTCTAGGCGGTCACGTACAACCATAACCTGAGAGACAATTTCATAAGGCGTAAGATTACGAACAAGCTTTTGAGTGCCAGTATGGCAAAATTTACATGTAAGTGTACAACCAACTTGTGAGGAAATACAAAGAGTTCCTCTCTCGCTTTCTGGAATATACACCATTTCAGCAAGCTCGCCATCAGCAAACTGGATAAGCCATTTTCGTGTGCCATCAAATGAAATTTGTTCTTTTACAATTTTTGGGCGATTTATATTATAATGCTGCTTAAGTAGTTCCCTTAAATCTTTAGCAATGTTAGTCATTTCATCAAAAGACTGAACGCCTTTATTGTAAACCCAGTGATAAAGCTGTTTTACTCTGAAGCTATCTGTAATTCCTAAATTTTCAAGCTCAAGTTTTAATTCTTCTCTAAGCATTCCTATAATAGATTTTGTGCTATCTACTTCTAAAGTAGTAGTTTTTTCAATGGTGTCAGGCTGCATGGCTAAAATCTGGATTTTATAATTGTAAAATAATGCGCTATTTTTAACAGATTATTAACAATAAGTCAATGTATTTTCTCTTGATCTTTTAAAATAGATGGGGTAAACCATCCTTTTCCTGAAAATTTTAAAGTATAATTGGAGGCATTTATGAGATTATGCTGGACGGATGTTGAAGAAATAGTAGAAGCGCTAGAAGAAGAACACCATGATGTAGACATTATGTCACTTAGGTTTACTACACTTCATAAATTAGTAACTGAACTAGAAGATTTTTATGATGATCCTGCAAGATCAAACGAAAAAGTTTTAGAGGCAATTCAGGCAGAATGGTACGAACTTAGGGAAAATTCTTAGGGATTCAAAAATTTATCTCCTGAAATATTGCCGTATAAATCAAAATTAATCTTGCGCCTAATATGACCTAAGTGGTGCAGTAACAAAATATCTATTTCATAATATGTAAGTGATATAACGCTAAAGTTACTAAATCCTGATTGAGAATGTGAGTCATCTTGATGTTTTGCGGATGAAGGCGCAAAGTCGGCAGTATAGCATTTCTGACTATATTTTTTTAGAGAATCCCACATAGACTTCGCAAAAAGGGTTTGATTGTTTAATTCTGCATTTGCCTTTAATCTAAGCTGGATTTTATGTTCTTTGTCATAAAAAAGCAGAGATGCTTTAGGAAAAGCCAAGATCTCCTGAGCTTTTGGGCTGCGAATGTCAGTATTAGAGGTAATCAGTTTTTTTGATAAATCATGACTTCTAACGACCATCATCCTAGAGTTTGGAGTTCCGTCTAGGCTTATAGTAGCAATATTTGCCAAATGCCAAGGATGTTTAGCACTTAAAATTGCTTTTTGAAATTCCTGATCCAGTTTATCTAATAATTCATCGCATGGTATAGATAAACTATCTATCATATTTCAGTGCCGCCCACCGTCATAGAGCTAATTAGTAAACTTGGCTGTCCAACACCTACAGGCACACTTTGACCGTTTTTGCCGCATGTTCCAACGCCATGGTCAAGTTCCATATCATTAGCAATGCCTGTAATTTTTGTAAGGCAGTCAGGACCATTGCCGATTAAGGAAGCACCTTTAATTGGATGAGTAACCTTACCGTCTTCTATCATATATGCTTCAGATGCTGAAAATACGAACTTACCAGAGGTAATATCAACCTGACCACCACCAAAGTTAACGGCAAACACACCACGTTTTACTGATTTAATCAGTTCTTCCTGGGTGGCATTCCCCGATAACATATAAGTATTAGTCATACGCGGCATAGGCTTACAGGCATAGCTTTCTCTTCGACCGTTCCCAGTAGAATGAGTATTCATAAGCGCTGCGTTTTGCCTGTCCTGCATATAGCCCATTAAAATTCCATCTTCTATAAGAACAGTGCGTGAGGTTTTTGTACCTTCATCATCAATAGATAAAGATCCTCTACGTTCTGGCAATGTGCCGTCATCAACGACGGTAACGCCTTTAGATGCAACCTGTTTGCCGATCATACCTGTGAATGCAGAGGTTTCTTTACGGTTAAAGTCACCCTCAAGTCCATGCCCAATTGCTTCATGAAGTAATACTCCTGGCCAACCTGAACCAAGTACTACAGGCATTTCACCAGCTGGCGCTGGCTTTGAAGATAAATTAACTTTTGCAATTCTATAAGCTTCATCAGCTTGTTTATGCCAGTGACTTTCCTCAAAGAGCCTTGTATAGCTATGACGTCCTCCGCTGCCACTTGATCCTGCTTCTTTTCTGCCGTTACTTTCAGCTATAACAGAAATATTAAGTCTGACTAAGGGTCTGACATCTAAAAATTTCTCACCGTCTTTTCTAAAGACTGTAATAACCTGAAACTCACCGATAATACCAACTGATACTTGCTTAATATCATTATGCTTTGATCTTAGGTAATTATCAATTTGCTGCATTAATCTAATTTTTGCCTGATAATCAAAATCTTTAATAAGTGGATTTTCATCTGAATACAAACTAATGATATTGCTCGGCGCAGGTTTAGAAATGCTAATATTATCATTAGAGCTTGTTGTAATAGCTTTAGCAGCTGTTTCTAGTTCTGCTTTAGAAATATCAGATGAATGCGCAAGGTAGGAAAGCTCTCCATCAATGCCTCTTAAGCCGAATCCACTAGAAATATTGTAGCTGGATGATTTTAATTTGCCGTCGTCAAATACAAATTTTTCTGATTCAACATATTCTAAAAAAAGTTCTCCATCAGCAAACTTTGAGAGAGATTTATTTGTAAAATTTGTGAAGAATTCTTCATCTAATTGGGACTTTTTGGCAAAGTAATTTGAAAATTTATCTTTATTAAACATAATATATGATATAAAAGCGTGTTGTAATTACTGAAATATATGATATTTTATATATATTGTCTATATCATAAAGATTTACATGGGTTTTGCATGAAAGTTATAAGTTATTTGATCGCGCTGGTATTTGGTATAATAAATTTTGCAAATGCGGCGGAGCCTAAGCCTTGGGAAATGTATTTTCAACCACCGGTTTCACCAGTGATGCACGCATTTTATGATTTTCACAATGAGCTTATGGTTATAATAACAGCTATCACATTATTTGTGACCGCGTTACTTGCGTATGTAATGATTCGTTATAATAAAAAATCAAATCCTGTTCCAAATAAGTTTACACATAATGTAACCGTCGAAGTAATCTGGACAGTAATACCATTATTTATTCTTGCTTATATTGCTGTTCCTTCCTTTAAAACATTATATATGTCAGATGTAACTCCTAAGTCAGAGATAACATTAAAAGTAGTTGGGCATCAATGGTACTGGGAATATATTTATCCTGATATGGAAGGAAAAGATGATATACGCTTTGATAGCTATATGATCAAAGATGAAGATTTGAAAGAAGGTCAAAAGAGATTGCTAGAGGTAGATAATCAGGTAGTTCTTCCTGTAGATACAGTAGTAAAAATTTTAGTAACATCAGCGGATGTGATTCACTCTTTTGCACTTCCTGCTTTTGGTCTCAAAACAGATGCGATACCTGGCAGAACAAATGAAACATGGGTGAAAATTGAAAAACCTGGCGTATATTATGGTCAGTGTTCACAGCTTTGTGGAGTAAACCACGCATTCATGCCAATAGCAATTAAAGCTGTTTCAAAAGAAGAATATGCGGAGTGGCTGAAAACTGCTAAGACAAAGTTTTCTGGATCATACAATCATGCAAGTATTAAATAAGTTTTAGGCAAAGGAAAGGTAGAATTATGGGTACAGACGCACATTTAGATCATCATAATCCAACAGGTTGGAAAAGATGGCTTTTCTCTACAAACCATAAAGATATTGGTACAATGTATATTGCATTTTCAATTTTTGCAGGTTTAGTAGGTGGTTTTTTCTCATGGCTTATCAGAGCTCAGCTTATGGAGCCAAATGGACAAATTTTTGGTGGTGACTATCAATTATACAACGTAGTACTTACAGCCCATGCGTTTGTAATGGTATTCTTTATGATAATGCCAGCACTATTTGGCGGATTTGGTAACTGGTTTGTGCCTCTCATGATTGGCGCACCTGATATGGCATTCCCAAGAATGAATAATATTAGTTTCTGGCTTTTAGTACCATCATTAATTTTACTTGTTGGCTCTGCTTTTGTAGGAGGGGGCGCAGGTACTGGCTGGACGGTGTATCCAACGCTTTCAAATTCAATGTTCCATTCAGGTGCTGCTGTGGATATGGCTATTTTTAGCCTGCACTTAGCTGGTATTTCGTCAATACTTGGTGCTATCAATATGATAGTAACTATATTTAATATGCGCTGTAAAGGTATGACACTTCATAAAATGCCACTTTTTGTATGGGCTATTTTACTTACTGCATTTTTATTAGTTTTAGCATTACCAGTACTTGGTGGCGCAATAACAATGTTACTTACTGATCGTAATTTCGGTACATCGTTCTTTAACCCTGCTGGTGGCGGTGACCCAGTGCTTTATCAGCATTTATTCTGGTTCTTCGGTCATCCTGAAGTATACATTATTATTCTTCCAGGTTTTGGTATTATCAGTCACGTTATTGCAACATTTTCAAGAAAGCCTATATTTGGCTATTTAGGAATGGTATACGCTATGATCGCAATTGGTGTGGTTGGCTTTATTGTATGGGCGCACCATATGTTTACTGTTGGTATGACAGTAGATGCACTTGCTTATTTTACAGCAGCAACAATGCTTATTGCTGTTCCAACAGGTGTAAAAATATTCAGTTGGATTGCAACAATGTGGGGCGGTTCAATTGACTTTAAAACTCCGATGCTTTTTGCAATTGGTATGATTTTCCTATTTACAGTTGGCGGGGTTACAGGTGTAGTGCTTGCTAATGGCGGCCTTGATAGAGTATTCCATGATACATATTATGTAGTTGCTCACTTCCATTACACAATGTCAATGGGCGCAGTATTTTCTGCATATGCTGGTTTTTACTACTGGTTCCCTAAAATGTCTGGTAAAATGTATTCAGAATGTTTAGCTAAAATCCATTTCTGGATGACATTTATTGGTGTAAACGTTACATTCTTCCCTCAGCACTTCTTAGGACTATCTGGTATGCCAAGACAAATTCCAGATTATCCTGAGGCTTATGCAGGTTGGAATTATGTATCATCGGTTGGTTCTTTAATTACAATGTTTGCAACATTCCTTTTTATATACATTGTTTTCTATGCATTTATGAAAGGAAAAGAAGCTGGAAATAATCCATGGGGAGATGGTGCAGATACACTTGAGTGGACACTTCCATCACCACCACCTTTCCATTCATATGAGTCAATTCCTGAGGTAAAATAAGGAAAGAATGTTATCTACTCATGAACTACACAAAAGCCAGGTAGGTAGTGCATATGAATCTGAAATTAAAGATTTTATAGCGCTACTCAAGCCTGGCGTAATGACATTAGTTGTATTTACTGCCATTGTAGGCATACTTTTGGCTCCAGGAAAAATAGACTTTTTTACAGCTATTATGACAGTGCTTTGCACATGCCTAGGCTCTGGTGCTAGTGGCGCAATTAATATGTGGTATGACCGCGATATTGATAAAATCATGACTAGAACTGCAAAAAGACCAATTCCCAGCGGTAAAATTGCGCCGCATGTGGTACTAGAATTTGGCGTATGTACAGCGTTTTTATCAGTATTCTTGATGGCAATGTGCGTAAACTATGTTGCAAGCGCAGTATTACTTAGCGCTATTTTATTTTATGTATTTATCTATACAATCTGGCTGAAAAGAAGAACACCGCAAAATATAGTAATAGGCGGTGCTGCTGGATCTTTTCCGCCAATGATCGGATGGGCAGCTGTAACTGGTAATGTCTCAATCGAAAGTCTGATTCTTTTTTTAATAATCTTTATGTGGACGCCTCCACATTTCTGGGCGCTGGCAATTTATAAGTCAGATGATTATAAAAAAGCAGGCGTGCCTATGCTGCCAGTAGTAAAAGGTCAAAAGTCAACTAAGTTACATATATTTGTTTATGCTATTCTTATGTGGCTAACAACTTTAGTGCCATATTATATTGGAATGCTTGGGGTTACATATTTTATTGCTGCCAATATTTTAGGTATATATTTTGTGTGGGGAAGTTTTAAGCTTCTTAAAGCAAACAATCTCAACTATGCTCCAAAATTATTTGGATACTCTATACTTTATCTATTCATTCTCTACGGAATGATGGTTGTAGATAGAGTGTTTTAGGTCTAGCTTAGTAATTTATAAAGTTCACATAAATTGTGACCAAAGGGTGAGGTTTTGAAAAAACCGAGGGGATCAATTTACAAGTCAAATTAAGGCGCATTTAAATTGAAGTAAAAAATCCTTCCCGAGGTGGTCAGAATTTTTAAAACCTTTTAAAAAAAATAGATTTTATAAAAATTACTTTCTATCAAACATACGCAACCACAACTTAATTATACGAATATTGACAGATGAACATACATAATATACTACAACCTAGAATTCATTGAAATAATTAAGGCACACCATGTTACTTAACCTCATATATAATCTTAAACATGCTTTTATCCTCACATTCTTAAAGCCGATCAGGCATGGAAGGGCAAGTAGGGCTGAGTTTTGGTATGCAAATATGGCTTCAGTAATATGTACCTTCATAGGTTATATCATTTTGAAAATTGCAGATAACCAAGGATTTATAGTATATTACATAACGTTAGGCATGACTATGGTTATGTCAATTTATGCTTATTTTTGCGGTATAATGTTACTAAGAAGAAGGGTGCATGATTACGGAAGATCGTTTTTATTTATAATAATAATTTACATTGCTATATGGTTTCTTAATTTTCTTATAAGTACAGTTATTACTACAGTGAGTTTAACTTTACTATCTGGCAGTTTCCTAACATTTTTAATATCAAATGCAATATATTATGGATTATTTGGTATAAAGAAAGGCGATAAACATTATAATAAATATGGACTAAGCCCTTATAATAATGTTAATTTTAGACCATTAATATCAAAATCAGGTACTTAAATGCCATTACATCCATTGCACGAAAAGAAAAAGTCTAAAAATATAGCTCTATTTTTAATTATTATGGGAATAGTGGTGCTATTCTTTTACCTGGGTTTTAAAAAATATGGCTTACCAGTATAAATAATGAATCCTAAAAACCGAAATCTTGCTATTAATGTTATAATTGCAGCAATCGGCATGCTTATGCTTGCATATGGATCGGTTCCTCTTTACCGTATATTCTGCCAAAAAACAGGCTTTGCAGGAACTGTACAAATTGCAAATGTTTCATCAAAACAAATAGGTAGTAAAAAATATAAAGTTTTTTTTGATGCAAATGTTGAGCAACATCTTACGCTAAAATTTCAAAATGTAACAAGATATGTTGAGGGTTTAAGTGGTGCAAACTTAATTGCATATTATAAGGCTGAAAATTTGTCAGATAAACCATTGAAAATAATGGCAACTTATAACGTAACGCCATTAAGAGCAGGAAGATATTTTCAAAAAATAGAGTGTTTTTGCTTTGAAGAACAGATACTAAACCCAAAACAGGCAGTAGAATTTCCGGTTTTATTTTACATTGATCCGAAAATTGAAAAAGATTCTAACATGGATGATATAGAAGAGATAACTTTATCCTATACTTTTTTCGATATTTCAGATAGATAGTAATATTATATTTAAACTTAAATCAAAATGTAAATTGCCGATTTCAGCAAATAGCTTTATAATATAATTAAGTTTTTTATGGAGATATAACAATGTCATCAAAGCAGAACCATTCATATCATTTAGTTGACCCAAGTCCACTACCTATAGCCGGGGCATTTTCGTTACTGGCTCTAACTTCTGGTGCAGTCTTATTTATGCATAAACATGCTATAGGTAATTTTTTGTTGCCAGCAGGGTTTTTGGCTGTGTTGAGCGTTATGTATTATTGGTGGAAAAGCGTTGTAAAAGAAGCAATAGTTGACAAAGCGCATACTGTTGTGGTTCAAAATGGTCTTAGAATTGGCATGGCTCTGTTTATTTTATCAGAAGTTATGTTCTTCTTTGCGTTCTTCTTTTCATTTTTTAGTGCTGCCCTATTTCCAGTGGGAATTTTAGATGGGTTTTGGACTGTTGCAGAAGGAATGTGGCCTCCTGCTGGTATCAACACATTTGATCCATGGGATTTACCACTCATGAATACATTAATCCTGCTTTTATCAGGTACAACAGTAACATGGGCACATTATAGTTTGCTTGAAAATAACCGTAAGGATTTTATAACTGGTCTAAGTCTTACAGTAGGACTTGGCGTTTTATTTACATTATGTCAGGTGATAGAGTATTCGCATGCTCCGTTTAAGTTTACTGATGGTGTTTATCCATCAAATTTCTTTATGGCTACAGGTTTCCATGGTGCGCACGTATTAATTGGTACCATTTTCCTGTTTGTATGCTTAATTCGTGCTAAACGCGGTCAAATGGACGCTCAGAATCACCTTGGTTTTGAATTTGCTGCTTGGTACTGGCACTTTGTAGACGTAGTATGGTTATTCCTCTACGTATTTGTATATATTTGGGGTAGATAATGCCTTCTAAAAAAAGTAAGTTACCACTGTTTATGACAGTGGTAATGGTCTTGATCCTCCTTTTCCTTGGCTCATGGCAAATTGTAAGATATCAATATAAAACTGCACTTCAGCACGAACTTGATCAAAAAATAACTAAAGAGCCTGAGAAAGTATCTTGCGAAAAACTTCATCAAATTTACAATAAAGATTTGAATTTCAGAAGGTTAATTCTTGATAAGGCGCAAACTACTGGTGAGAACGTTTTTGTTTTTGCAGGCAGCAGAGCTATTAGAGGCGAATCTGGTTATTTCTTGGTTACGCAGGTTAAATGTGATTCTTATAATTTCATAATAAATATGGGCTGGATCCCTGTAAGTCATAAGGAAAAATTCATGCATAAAAAATGGGTGCTTGATGATGTGCTAGTTACTATAATGCCCAATGAAATTAAAAGAGTCTTTACCCCTGAAAATGATGTAAAATTAAATGTTTGGTTTTATATCAATAGTCAAAACTTTTCTGAATATTTCAAGATTAATGATCCTGGTTTCTTTATGCAGCGCAGTTATCTTAATAATGAATACCCAATTGGGCAAAATGCAAAAGAAAGGGTTAGAAATGATCACATGGGTTATGCACTTACATGGTATATGTTAGCTATAGCTAATTTAGTAATTTACGCAGTTTATAAAAGAAAAAGGGTCTAATTAGACCCTTTTTCAAGACTATTAAAATTTCAGTAGTTAAGCTTCAGAAGCTTCAGAAAGTGTTTTAACAAGGTTATTAATTGCTGATTTAAATCCTTTATTATCAATCTTCATAAAGTTTCTAGCAACTTCAATACACATTCTTTGACCTTCTTCGCTCATTTCTTCTGCAACATTAGATGTTAAGTTATCATAAAAATATGTAATTGTTACGCCTAAAGCTTCAGCAAGACCTAAAAGTCTGCTTGCAGAAATTCTGTTAATACCTGTTTCGTATTTTTGGATTTGTTGTTGAGTAATTGCCATTTTTTCAGCAAGTTCTTGACGTGACATACCTAAGAAAATTCTTCTAGATTTAATCTTTTTACCAATATTTCTGTCAATTTTTTGTAAAATATCTGATTTACGTGCCATAATTCTTCACCTATAATATAAATGTTAATCTTTCTTAATGAATGGTTTTGATTGTTAACTATTCATATAGTAATTTGTAATATATGTAAAGCATTTTTATCGCATTAATTGAAAATTTTATGAAAAACATTGATTTAATAAATGAAATATTAAGAAAAGCCTTTGAGGATTCAGAGGTTTTTATAGAGGATTTCTCAGAAAAACATGCAAAGCATCAGCATAATAATCTGAAGCATCAGGATGAGTCACATCTTAAAATTGTGATATTTTCCAATATTTTATATGATTTACCTAAATTGGATCGCCATAGAAGGGTAAAGACATTACTTAAGGGAATGTTAAAGGATAGAATCCATGCATTAAGTTTGGAATTTAAAAGGAAGGAGTCTAGTTAAGTCTTTAGGTTATGGTATTTATCATTATTTGTGCTAGCCCATGTTTACCAGGCTTGGCTTACTGCTCAATACTTTAAAATATTTAATATAATTAAATGGTGGGCGATAGAAGACTCGAACTTCCGACCTCCACGATGTCAACGTGGCGCTCTAACCAACTGAGCTAATCGCCCTTAAAATAGGGATATTTATTACCAAACTTTATATTTCAGTTTTTATCAAAAATCAAGCCATTTAGCCTAAATCTATTTGTACAAAAAAATAATCTTGGAAGCTTTGTATATAAATGAATCTTTTTTGCTATAATTATCAAGTTCTTTGCCAATTTTACTAGAAGATATTACGGACTTACCGATAACATTTCTGGATAAGTTTTTACCTTTAGATAACACTACTCCCCAGACACTATGAAGCATAACTGGTTTACCTTCAAAGTCACCAGCATAAATTGCAATACGTCCCTTTTTATAAATTAAAGCACCAAAAGGCTTACCCTTTTCCTTAAGTAATCTGAGCTTTTCTTTAACACTTAAATTTGATACATCTAAAGTTTTATGAGGGAAGAACTCAGACTGTTCTTTAGAGTTTCTTGGCAGATATAAGCCAAAGGGCGCATAAAAATCTTTTACCAACTGTGAGCTGTCACGGTTACCTAAATATCCTCCAAAACCATATGGACGTGCAATAAGCTGGTTAGCAATCATATCTATATTAGATTTGGAAAAAGCTAGTGGATTCACAGCAATATCGTTTGGATTAATTTTAATCTCCTCAAGCCCATGATGAGTAGGTACTAAAACCTTTAGTTTTCCATTTTCAGAGGTAGTAGGTAATATGGTGCCAAGTTTTATATGTTCTATAAAGTTATCGTTATTATCATAAATGTTGAGGTTTTCCTTGATAACTACACCGAATTTATGGCTGTTCATGAGGATTTTAGCTTCTCTAGCAGGTATTATCATGAGATCCTGAACTTTTATAAATCCTGCCATATGATCGTTAGTCAGGATAAATGCCCATGCTTTATCCTGCGAATAATGGCTAAGCAAAACAGGGCTACCAATGTACAAATGTGTTTCCTGTGCATGATCAAACGGATATCCTTCACCAGGAGAGAGAGGGTTATTAAAGTAAGGTCTTATTGTTGGAAGGCTTCTTAAATCAGTATTTCTTCTAATTAATGCGTATCTGCGTTCTTCAAATAAGTCTTTAAAATTGGCGTTTTTTAAATCACTATTAAATTCATCGGGTGTTCTTTGAGCTAATACCTCATTATATGAGTGTTTAAGTCTTTCTATATTTTCACCGATTTTCCTTTTGAGTTCTTTAAAACTCATGCCATTCCATTTGTCGACATGTTTTGTATTCCATGCGCTGAATAGTAATTTATTAGTAGTTATGATTTCAGGAATTTCTTCAATATTTAATGATCTTGTATCCTGTGGAAGTTGCTTTAAATCTTTGATTTCAGAAAAATACACTGGTTGTAAGTTACTACAGCTCAATAAAAAAAAACATGAAATTATGAAGAGCGAAAAAAGTTTAGTCATAATGAATCTATAATAAGTTAGTTTTCAACCTGGTCTTTATAGCCAAGTACTGTGTATTCAAGCGCATAAAAATCATCAACTGGAAGAGATTTTACCATGTTAAATGGGTGTATTTTAAGTAATGGTAAGATTTCTTCTCTTTTTAATATTAAGTAACTAACATTATTTACGCCACCATCAATCAACGACCTTAAAATTTTTGTATTTAAACTAGAAGGCGTTAAGTCTAGAGTAAGTTGATTATGAGTTATTGAATTATTATTGCTTTTAATAAAATCTTCCATAACAAAAACATACTTATTATCGGAGGTTTTAATGTTGAAATTTATTATCACTGAAGCACCGCATGCAAGTTTTGCCGCTACAGGTTTTTGGTGAAATCTTATAATAGGTTTTTCATTATTAGAAATAATATCTGTAAGTTTAATAGTAAAGTCTTCTTCGCCAGATTTCATAACTTTTCTTATTTCACCTAAACTCATAATGCTAATAATTGAATCATAGTTGGGTTTAAATTTATTATTGCCTAAAATATAATCATAGTATTTTTTGTTTTTAACGTCATAAAGCTTAATTTTATCACCACACTCAGGTTTTTTACCAGATCCATAAGTGAGGATTTCATATTGTCCAAAGCCTTTTGGTAGCTGAACGACATTTGTATTTTCTGAAGCTATAGTAGGATCTGCGGGTTTAATGATTGTAGATAAGAATTGTTTGCCTTGGCTTGTTTCAGCAAAAGAAGCCATAATTCCTGCAACTTTTCTCTCTAAAAAGTTTTCCCTTGATTCGATTTCCTTTTTTTGATTCTCAGGAATTTCAGGAGCTAAAGGTGATTTTATGGCTGTTTTTGTGTTATCTATGGTTTTAGGATTTGTGCTGCTAATGAAGAAATAAATGAAAAATATGCTGCCGATAAATAAGAAAATATTATATAGTCTATTACTCATTTTTTACCACTATTTTTTTTAATATACCAAGCTGCAAATACTGAGCATAAAGCTAGCATAGCAATTGTTATTATTGTAATCCATTCAGAAATAAGTTCTTCGTTCTCGCCGATTTTATATCCCAGTGCAAGCAGGGTAATAACCCACAGGCTTCCTCCAGCGCTGGTATATAAGCAAAACTTAGTAAGGTTCATTTTCGCAAGCCCAGCAGGAAAAGATATAAAATGCCTTACTCCAGGAATTAACCTGCCTGTAAATGTAGAAATAGAGCCATGTTTAGCAAAAAAATCTTCAATTTTTTTAAGCTTGTCTTCGTTCATGAAAAAATATTTGCCAAACTTAATAATTAGCATTCTGCCATATTTAAGAGCAATAAAGTAACTAAAACATGAACCAAGGATAGTGCCTGAAATTGAACTTGCAAGTACTGCAAAAGGATTCATTACATCCTGATAAATTAAGTAACCCGCAGGAATCATGGTAATTTCGCTAGGAATCGGCAGGAAAGTACTTTCAAGAAATGTCATGATAAAAATGCCTAGATAACCAGTGCTATGGGCAAAATCTACAAGCCATTTAATCAAGTTTAAAAGTATTTCCATCGCAAACTACAAAAAACAATATGAATTACCAGATATCTTATTGATTATTGTAAATTCTGCAAGTAATATTCTAGCTTTTTCGTGCTTATCTACTTTGATTTGAATTTTAATCTGTTTTCTAAACTACTCATTTGAGGGGCATTTTTAACTGCATTTTTTGCAATCAAATTAGATTTGGCAGTAGTTCTGATCATTTTATTTACTTCCTTACGATCATTGGGCTGAATGCTAAATATTAGAGGTTTTACTCCATAGCTTCCTGCTGTACCACCACCTGCAACGATTCCACCTGGCATATATCCCATGCTGTCAGTTTTTCCGATATCTGAAGAAATTTGTGCTAATTCAATTTTTACGTCCTTTTTTTTGCAATATTCATCAACTTCCTTTTTAATAAAAGAAAAAACAGCCTGACCCGTTCTGTCTTTGCCGCTTTTGCAGGTAATCATCTGAAGTTTACCTTGTTTGTGGGCTAAAGATGTATATTCCTTAGATAAATCTAAGTTATAATTCTGGCGCATATTACCAATAACTGAGCCAAACTTAAGATTATTAAATGAATTTCGGGTTTTAATTGCTGAATGTAGAACTTCTTTGCTATCTTCATCAATTGCAATATTAGATAGGGCTTTTCCGAGTTTCTCAGCTTGCTTATTTGAAATGTATTTTACAATCAAGGAAAGTATTGGAATAACGCTTAATATAATTTGAATGGGGCTTCTTTTACCTTCTAAATATTTCTTTGTTTTTTCTAAGGTTTTCCTTTCTTCTTCATTTTGTGGTTCAATGCCGCTTATAATTGAAGCTATTGTTTTAAGATTTTCATCAATAGCAGCTGTATCATTACCACCGACAGCTCTAAAAAGATTGGTTGAAGTATTGGAATAGCTAATTCCATGTTTTTTTGAGTGAATAGCAGAAATTGCTACTATATCTTTTTCGCTATCTACTATTTTAGGATTCACTAAAGTATTTACTACAATTTCCTGATTACCTGCATGTTGTTTTAATTGTTCATGATTTAAATCAGAAATTTCAAATCTTACATCATAATTAGGCGACAGAGATACTAATGTTCCGGCATGATATATTTTTGTAAGGTTTTCAGGCGTATCTTTATTTAAATAAGATCGAACTAAGTGGCTGTACGCGTTTGGTATTCCAGGAATGCTTCTAAGCTGTGTGGGTTTTATTGCCCCACTAACTATTGCTGGATGATGTATTCTATAAATTTTTTGTTCAAACTCAGAAAGTTTTCTGAACCAGTTGCTTTCATGAAAGTCTATTTGTTTGGCGGTTTGTTCTCTTATGCCAACCATTATTTCAGAAATTTTAAAGGTGCCGCTTTCTGTTTCTAAGCTTGATACATGTATTATATCGCGCTGTTTGTCTTTAAAATTTTGATATTGTAAGGCTATATTGAATTTTTGCATAGCCTCTTCAACACCTGCATCATTTAATGCTTTCACTATAGATCCTCTTGTTTCTTCTACAAGTTTGTGCAATTCTACAGTAGTTGCCTGATTCTCAAGCTTTCGCATCTCGTTTTCAACAAGTAAACAAAGATCTCTTATTTTAAGGCTTAAGGGTACTGCTTTTTCACTATCTAATTCAAGCTTAGAAACATCAATAGCAGCCATCATACCTTTTAAAATCTGAAGCCTTGCAGGTGAATTTCCTTCATTTTGCTGTTCTATGGGTATAGCTTGCGTTGCATCTCTAATTTCGATGGTACCATCTTCGGAGGTTTCCCTGTATATGCTTCTGTTAGCATCATATAAGCAATCCAAAAGATAACATGCTTCTAAATAAGCACCATTTGTAATGCAGGTCGATACTTTGTCTTCAAGATCCTTTTTGATCTTTTCAAAGTCATGTTCTTGCATGGGCTGTTGTAAGTATTTATCCGATACAATAATCGCATTGTCATATCTTTTATTAAAAGAATTATCAGGGTTTGGCATAAAGATAAACTTAAATAGTTAATATTTTAATTTTACATTAATTTAAGCTTATATTCAACATTTTGCTGCTATAAATTATTGACTATTAGGTCAAATAGGGGCTTTATAAACACAGGGTTATAAATTATATAAAGCCAAAAGATCTATATATCAGGGCTTTAATAAAATACGAGGTACCAAGTTATGTACTTAAATGTAAGTAAAATATCAAATTTTTTTGGATCATCCAGACAAAGCAAAATAGTAAGCTTTTGTGCAATAGGCACAATGCTTGAGCTTTATGATTATGTACTGTTTGCAGTAATGCTTTCGGTTATTTCACAAAAATTCTTCCCAGCAAGTGATCCCAATACATCTATTATTTTAGGAATGCTGACATTTGCAATATCGTTTTTATTTGCTGCTTTTGGTTCTATATTTTGGGGATGGTACGGTGATAAGTTTGGTCGTCAGAAAATGCTAAACCTTTCAATGGCAATTATGGCGATTCCATCTCTTACTATCACCTTTCTACCTACATATGATAAAATTGGAATTTTTGCACCAATAATTTTAATATTAGCTCGTATACTTCAGGGCATTAGTGCAAGTGGTGAAATCCAAGGTGCTAAAATTTATGCGATGGAAACAGTTGATCCTAAATCATTAGGTACTACTGCAGGCATAATGAGCGCTGCTGGTGGTGTAGGCGTAATGATGGCAATGGTAATGGGATATTTATCATCAGTATCTGACTATGAAAATGCATGGAGATTTCCATTCTTACTAGGAAGCTTAATTGGTTATGTTGGAATTATGCTAAGACGTGAACAGATTAAGGCTAAGTATGAACAACATACAACACCTAAAAAAGCTAAAATTTGGGATTTAGTTGGTATACTTAAGCAATATAAATATGAATCTGTGGCGGTCTTTTCACTTGGTGCGATACTAGGAAGCGTTTCATATATGCTGCACGCATTTATGAACCCTTATATGGTAAGTCTTGGAATATCAAGCGACAAAGCATATTTGCTTACTATAATTTCATTGGTATCTACGGCAACTTTTTCTGTAGTTTCAGGGATATATTCAGATATGACTTCTCGTTTAGTGGGTGCTATGAAAAATAATATATATGCTATAATTTTGGTTATTATTCCTGCTTTTATGATGATTTTGAGTATGAATATTATGCTGATTGAAGTTGCATGTGCTATTTTAGGCGGTCTTTTAGGGGTCAACGCTACAATGTGCGGTATTATTATGTATAAATCTTTCCCTTATGAGGCAAGATGCAGAGGAGTAATGTTTTTATATGCTCTAAGCGTGTCTATATTTGGTGGATTTACGCCAATAATCTTAAAGTATTCTGCAAATTTTGATAAAATGATGCCTGCTTATATAATGCTGGGAATTACAGTTAGTATGTTGGTTGCTTTTAAAAGCGCTATCAAGAAGATTAAATTATACGAGTAAATAAATGCTTTTTTGTTTAGATATTGGTAACTCTCAAATTTATGGGGGTATTTATGATAATGGAAATTTTGTTAAAACGCTTCGTATTAATACAAAAATTGGCTGGAGTGAAGATCAGTTAGGAATTTTCTTACTTACATATTTACGTGAAGCAGGAATAAATCCTGAATCTATTGAAGCGTTTTTAGTAAGTTCAGTTGTTCCGTCAGTTGATTTTACAATTAAAACGGCGGTAAAAAAATATTTTAATGCAATTTTCTTTGAAATAAAGCCTGGTGTCAAAACAGGAATCATCCTTGATAAGTATAAAAATCCTTCAGAAATTGGGGCGGATTTAGTGGTGGCATCAATTGCTGCCTCAAATAAGTTTCCTTCTCAAAATATCATCATTATTGATATGGGTACAGCAACAACTATAACAACAATAAATAGTAAAAAAGAGTTTTTAGGTGGTTCAATAATACCTGGAATCAAAACCCAAATGAGCGCTATATCGAGCAGTGCAGAAAAGCTTTTTAGCGTTGAGATCACAAAGCCATCTGTTTTTATGGGTAAAACTACTCAGGCAGCTGTCCAGTCAGGTATAATTAATGGTCATTTTGGTAGTATAAAATATATTATTGAAGGGACTAAAAAAGAGTTATTTGAAAACGAAGAGGCTTTGGTAATTGCGACAGGCGGAATTGCAGGTCTTTTTGATAAATCAGGATTGTTCGATCATTATTTCCCTGACCTAATATTAGAGGGGCTTGTAGTTGCCTATGGAATTAATCAAAGATAACGTATCAAGTCTATACAAGTATCTGTTAAATTTACAAAACCCCCTTAGGCTTGATAGCGTAATGGAAATGGCACTTTATGATAAGGATTACGGATATTATTCAATATATAATCCTTTCGAAAATAAAGGGGATTTTATAACTGCGCCTAAAATCTCTCAGATGTTCGGTGAGATTGTAGGCGCGTTTGGATTATCTAAGATGCTTTCTTATAATATTTCAAAATTTTCTCTAATTGAAATAGGTGGGGGTGACGGCACTTTACTTAACGATATATTAAAAATAATCCCTAAAGATAACATCGCAGATATTTATTTGGTCGATAACAGTGATTTGCTTAAGTCTGTGCAGCAAAAAAAGCTAGCGGGCTATAATATAAAATATGTAAATGATATATTAGACGTTAAAACCGAACATCCGTGCTTTATAGTAGCAAATGAGCTATTTGACGCAATGCCCATTAGAAAGTTTAAAAAAACAGGTGAAAATTTCTTTGAAGCATATATTAATTCAGATCAAAATGAGCTTTTTATAGAGTATAAACAAGCAAATGAAGATTTCCTGACTTATTATGAAAATGTTCCCGAAAATGGCATTATTGAATACCCTGAATATGCGCTTAATTATCTGAAAAATATAACTAGATTACTTGAGTCTCAAAAAGGTTTTTTTCTGACTTTTGATTATGGTTATTTAAATAACGAAAAATATATTTTCTCAATGCAGGCTATTAAAAATCATACAATGGTTGACTGGCTATTAAATATCGGAAGCTGTGATATTACCACACATGTTGATTTCAAGATGCTGATGGACTCTTTGCCAAAAGAATTCAAGTCATCTGTAACTACCCAAGGAGGATTCTTGCTAACTAACGGAATAGGTTTAAGGGCAAGAGCCTTAATTGCTAAAAACCCTGACAAATATGAAATTATCGATAACGCTTTATCCCGTCTGACTCATCCTAAGCTTATGGGCGAGCTATTTAAATGCATGTTAATTTCTAATTTGTAAAAACTTGTCTCTAACGATTTGGCGTTTTTCACAGAGATAGAGTTTTATATCGAGGAATTTTCCCAGATATGAAATGCGACATAAAGTTATAATAACAAAGCCCCGATTTGAGCCCGGGGCTTTGTTAATTTATTTTTGCTTTTCAGCGAGTTTTTTCGCAACTGATGGGGAAAGCTGAATATTCAGTTCCTTAAGCTGCTTATCTGTTACATAGTTTGGTGCCTGCATTAGAATATCTTCTGCTTGCTGAGTCATTGGGAATACGATAACTTCACGGATATTTGGCTCATCTGCAAGTAACATAACAATTCTGTCGATTCCAGGGGCTAGTCCACCATGTGGGGGAGCGCCGAACTTAAACGCCCTAATCATACCGCCAAATCGTGAATCTACATCTTCTTTTGTATATCCTACTTTTTCGAAAGCTGTATACATAATTTCAGGCTTATGGTTACGAATCGCACCACTTGAAAGCTCAACACCATTACATACAATGTCATACTGGAATGCTTTAATTGCAAGTAAGTCATCAACTGATTTAGCATTTTCAAGTACTTCTAGTCCGCCTTGTGGCATAGAGAATGGGTTATGGCTAAAGTCAATATTTCCTGTTTCTTCGTTAAGCTCATAAAATGGGAAATCTGTAATCCAGCAGAACTTAAATACTGATTTATCAATAAGGTCTAACTGATTGCCAAGCTCAATACGAGCTCTGCCTGCAAGCTTAATTGCATCATCTTTTTTACCACATGAGAAGAACACTGCGTCGCCATTAGAAAGACCTGCAGTTTCTTTGAGGGTATTTAATTTTTCAGCGCTTAGGAATTTAGCGATAGGTCCTTTTGCTTCGCCATCTTCGCCAAATATAATATAACCAAGTCCTGGGAAGCCTTGACTTCTCGCGAAATCGTTCATGCCATCAAAGAAGCTTCTAGCTTTAGATGCTGTTTGCGGTGCAGGAATAGCACGTACAATTGATCCGCCTTCGATAGCTTTAGCAAATATTGCAAAGTCAGAACCCTTAAAAATATCAGTTACATCACTGATAATAATAGGGTTTCTTAAATCAGGTTTATCAACACCATACTTGAGCATTGCATCATCATATGTAATACGTGGGAATGGGTATTCAAATACTTGCTTACTAGAGAATTTCTTGAACACATTATATAATACTGGCTCAATAGTCTTAAATACATCTTCTTGCTCAACAAACGACATTTCAATATCTAACTGGTAGAATTCGCCTGGTGAACGATCAGCTCTTGCATCTTCATCACGGAAGCAAGGTGCAATCTGGAAGTATCTGTCAAAGCCCGATACCATAAGTAATTGCTTAAACTGCTGAGGAGCTTGAGGAAGTGCATAGAATTTACCTGGATGAATTCTGCTTGGAACTAAGTAATCTCTTGCACCTTCTGGTGAACTTGCTGTTAAAATTGGAGTTTGGAATTCTCTAAAACCTGAAGCATTCATTTGCTCACGAATATAAGATATAACATCTTGCCTTAACATAATGTTTTTATGAACTTTATCACGGCGAAGATCGAGGAATCTGTATCTAAGTCTTAACTCTTCTGGCAAATCCTGTTCAATATTTACAGAGAATGGTAGTGTTTCAGCTTCAGACTCAATTTGGAAAGATTCAGTCATGATTTCAATTGCGCCTGTAGGAAGAGTGTCGTTTACTGTCTCTTTAGAACGCTCAACGACTTTACCTGTAATGGTTACGACTGACTCATATTTAGCATGGGTTGCAAGATCTAAAAAATCTACTTCATTAGTAATTACAAGCTGAGTGAGACCATAATGGTCGCGAATGTCCATAAATAATATATTACCATGGTCGCGTTTTCTATGAACCCAACCAGAAAGCTTAACATTTTGCCCTACGTGTGACTTATTTAGTTCACCACATGAATGTGTACGAAACTTATGCATAATAACCGAAATATATTGAAATTGATAATATGATTGGTAATACTAGCAGATAGTTTAAAAAAATACACAAAAAAGTTTAAAAAATGTCCTTAATAGAGACTCAGGAAGAGCTAGATTTAGTTTTAGAAAGTGCGTTATCAGCAAAAATAATCGCAATAGATACTGAATTTTATAGAAAAACTACGTATTTTCCAATTTTATCCACTATTCAAATAGCATTCTTAGGATCAGAATTTATAATTGATTGTCTGTCCGACTTAGATTTCAGTATTTTAAAAGATATTCTTGAAGCAGAGGAAATTCTTAAGATTTTCCATGCATCTCATCAGGATATTATAGCACTTAAACATTCGCTGAATATTAATTTAAAAAATATTTTTGATACGCAAATTGCCGCAATGCTTACAGGTTACCTAAATTCACCGAGTCTTGCTGAGCTTTGTAAGGCAATTTTGGGTATAACTTTAAACAAAGACATGCAGTATACAAATTGGCTCAAAAGACCGCTCTCTACAAAACATATTGATTATGCGCTACTTGATGTAAAATACCTTGAGCAAATTTATGAAAATCTTTCTCTAAAAATCAAAGATTTAAAAAGAGAAGACTGGCTTTTAGAGGAAATGAGTTATTTGTGTAGCTTAGAAGAAGAAAGAAATATCTGGATTAGAATTAACTCAAATCCAAAAAATATTAAAGAGTATAGAGTTTTAAGATATTTGACTATCTGGAGAGAAATTGAAGCAAAAAAATTAGATATATCTCCAAGTTTACTTTTAAGTGATAGTGTTATAAAAAGCCTGTCTATCCATAAGATTTTTAGAAATAACGAATTAGATGAGATTTTCCCTATAAATCAGAAAATAAATATTAATGAAGAATATAGAAAAATTAAGGGTTTCAATGGTAAAGTTGATTTAAAAGGTCTTTTAAAACAAGTGATCAACTATATTTGTAATATCAAAAAATTACCGCCTCATTTAATTGCTACTCAAGAGGAGTTAATAAGTTTTGCTTTAAACCCTCAAGATAATTCTAAAAAAATTAATAAAGGATGGCGAAAAAAACTGCTATCAAATATTTTAAATCAACTGATAAATATTTGACTTTTTCTATTAGTAGTATAGATGCTACATAAATGAAATTTGTTTACTAATATGAGGGATATATGGGGCTACAACAAATATATGATTTCTTTGATAATCAGTCAGTTAGAGTAAGTGGTTTTTTTAAAAATAAATATAATAATATATATAATTACTTCTATAGAATCGGTAACCCCTCATATATTGGCAATGAGCTATTTATTGATAATAAACAGGTAGAATATACATTTGAAAATTTAACTTTAAGGTTTAAGTACCTATTTACAAAGTTTAGCGCATATCTAGGTAATAATGTATTCTCAAAGATTGGGCTTACAAACTTGCAAATATATATTTATAGAGGCTTTGTATGGCTTACTACGTTTAAATTAAAAAATGATGTTACAAAAAAATTTGAGCCTGTAGGATTATTTAAGAATTGCTGCGCACCTACATTACCAGTGGATAAAACAAAAGGCGCTACAGAATGGCATTCTTATTATTTTCTGGATAATATAGTTCTATCCATGATTCATCATTATTCAAAAGGAAGTAAAGCTCTGGTGTTGGCATTTAGTGCATTAATGCAAGGATATGATAAATGTCCGAATCAAGAAATGATATTTGGTAATAACGTTCATGATGCTTCCTCTCGAAAACTCTCCTATTTTGTAGGTGCTTTAAATGGTCTGATGTGTATTACAGCTCAGGCTTTTGTATCAAGAATTATTGGTAAGTATATATCAAACTTTTATTTGAATACACTAATAACCTCTATAGTGTGGTCACCTATAAGTTCTGCTGTAATGTGTAAGATTGAGAAAAAATTCAAGGATAAACATGATGAAGTAAAAGAATATTTTGAGCAGAAAAAACAAATGCAACAAAAAATAGATGGAATCGAAGCTAAAGTTCAATACATAAATAATGTTTGTAATAATATGGGTGATAATGTTGATAAGCTTAGGGATGAATTTAAAGAAATTCCAGACATAAAAGCTTTCCTTTATCAGATGCAATTTGATGCATCATGTTACAAGGATGGATCGCTTAATCCAACAAAATAAAGGTAAACATTATTTGCAAATGGTGAAAAACTTTAAAATTACGTAGCTTTTGATTTGACACCAAAGATTAATAAATATACACTTTTATTATATATTTAATAAAATCAGGTCGAAGTTATGTATAATAAAAAAGGTTTTACACTAGTAGAGTTATCAATAGTACTTATAATTATTGGTCTTATTATTGGTGGTGTGTTAGTTGGTCAAAACTTAATTAGATCTGCTGAGATCAGTGCTACAATAAGACAAATCTCTAACCTTAATGCGTCTGTTGCGGCTTTCCGTATTAAATATAATGGTCTTCCAGGCGATTTAAATTCAAGTACGGCATCTTCATTTGGTCTAACTTCACGTTCAGGTGCTGCAGGTGTGGGTGATGGTAATGGTCTTATAGAATCAATTGGTGGCGCAGGTGCAACAGCTGCTTCAGGTGAAACAGCTCTCTTCTGGACGGATCTTTTTTCTGCAGGATTAATCGAAGGTAATACAAGTGCCTATACTGCTCCTGCAACTGCAATTACACTTGGTTCAACACCACTTGAGCAATACTTTTTACCAGCAAAACTAGGTAAGGGTAACTTTTTCATAGTTTATGCTGCTTCAGGTTTAAACTATTATGAGATCACTGGTATTACAGGTATTACTGCGGGTGCTTACACATTATTTGATGGACTGGCTCCAGCTGATGCTTTTGGTATCGACTCTAAGCTTGACGATGGGATGCCTACAACTGGGGTTGTAACTGCAACAGGAAATACTACGCCTAACGGTGCTGCAACAAGCGGCGCAGGTGGTGCTTCGGCTGCATTCTGTGTTAATAGTACGCCGACTCCGGATCAGTATAATAACGTAAATACTGCTCCACTTTGCAGAGTTCGTATTAGAATGAGCTAGGTAGAATCTTTAATATGTAATATATGAGCTTTTGAAATGCGTATAATCTTTGCTACCCTATTGCTAATTTGTATAAACTTTATAAATGCAGAAGCAGGGCAGAAAAGATTACATTTTAATTTAAAAGATTTTTTAATGACGCGTTGCCCTGGTGCAAAAGAAGCTGGTCAGTGCAATAATAATGATAATATAATAAAATTTTACGAAGAACCGAGTAATATTAAGAATAAAAAATGGAAGGAAAATGCCAGAACTCAAATGGAATCAGGCAATAAACCATTGTTGTACACTGGTCAGTCGATTCAGTTAAATGGTGACATATTTTGGAAGAAAAATGATGACTCATATGGATTTGTTATTGGTTTTTTGCCAGTAGCTTATAAAGATGGCTCTAAGAGTAAAATAACTTTTAAATGTATCAGAAAACTAGGTAGCAAAAATTTATATAATAATCAGGATCCGTATCTACCAAATACTCATAAAGACTTAAGATTCAGAGCGCCATCGGAAGCAGGTGAATATTATATGTTTGTCACAAATGCAATAAACGCCTCAAGTACAAGATTTCAAAACACTAGTGATATTGTAAAAAATACTAACAAGTCATACTCTTTGCAAGAGATATGCGATAATCAGCGAAGCGAAGGCGTTGAGGTTGCACTTGATGATATAGATTTAGAAGGCTACGAGACATCTATTAATCGTTTAACTAATACATTTAAATTGGTTAACAGATCAGGAAGTACATACTCATACAATAAAAGTAAAGTTTTTGAAGAAAGAATTATTAAAGTTATAAATGATCAGTGTGATACAGATATAGCTTCTAATGTTAAGTGGCCTAAAACAGATGTTGGTGTTACAATTACCGCTGCTAATACAATGTGCGATCCCAATGGTGGTAATGGTAACAGAGAAGTTGTAGGTACAACATATAGACAATGTATAAAAGATCAAATTACAGGAAGATCTCAAGGCTGGTCGCCTGTAAGTGGTCCAGGATGTTTACAAAGGTGTGGAAGCAACAAAAATAGAGGTTTTGATGGTAGTAAAACAATGTACTTACCGTCTTTATATGAAGATGAAACTTTAACTGTACATGCAGGTTCTGCAGGTAAGGCATTTGGTCAGATACCTGTAACAACTTACACAACTACAGATCTGGGCAGAAACATAGGAAGCTTTACGCCTTGTTATAGTGAAAATCACGTATTAATGTCAAATAAGTCAGTTAAAATTAAATGCGAATATAACCCCAATAATTATATTGGAGAGTATAGCTTTGATTCAGATGGTGTATGCGTTGATCTAAGAAACACAAATTTAAATGTGTATTCTGAGCTTCGTGACAACAATAAATATCACTCGCTGAATGATAAAATGGAAAATACATTTGGAAGATTTGGTCAATTTGAGGCAGTTTATAGTGGTTATAATCCCTTATCACAGCCAAGTTCAGATATGTTGCCAAACGATGGTGATAGAGTGCTTACTTTAATAGACCAGTCATGGGGTGGAAAACATATTGATTTATCAAATGTTAGAGCAATTTACCGCAGTTCAAAGGGCGGCGGTCTTGAGATTACTGGTGAAGCCAGATATTACCCTGAATTTTCTAATGCAATGGGTGGGCGTTTTGCATTAATGGGGATGGTTTCTTTAGTTAATCACAATGATTCTAACGCAAATAATATGATTGCAATAAATGCTCACGAAGCTAGAGCCTTCATAACAGCAAAAAAATTTGGTAATGCCTGGACTCCTGTGTTTATGTATAATGGTTCCGCTAGATGGGGATGGGGGAATGATCCTGATTTTGCATTTTCATTTAGGGCTATCGATAGACCAGGTGTAAAACTACTGCATTATAATAGACCAACTTATGTTAGTATGGCAGACACTACTTTAGATCAGATATCTTACAATATTGATTGGGAAAATGATGCAAGAGACAGAAACATTTGTAAAAGATTTAGCGATTGTAAATGGGGAGATGGTTGGACTAAAAGTACCAATAATGATAATACCTATTCTCCATGCGCTCAGGTTAATGTTTTTAAGGATACAATGGATAGTTGCCAAAATTACTTTACTGGTACCAGATATGGACCGATCTATTTTGAGAAATCTCCCGTTAAATTCATGATTAGTGGTGATGATGGGGAATATACAGGAAATGATTGGAAAATGTATTTTCATCCACAAAGTAATAGTAGATTATTAAATCACAGACGTGGTGATCCACCTGAAACCAATGGGTTAGGGAAATATAATGAATACAGATGGAAAAGTAATAGTCCTTCAATATTAATAGGATCTGATCAAATAACGTTCATATTACATGAAATGAATATTATTCAGTGGGATGTTTACGATGGTAAGGACGGTGGAAGAGTAATAAATTCAAGATCATCTGCACCCTTTAATAATAGTTATGGATGGCGTGGCAATGAGGCATTAACAGGCATTGTGGCAGGGCGCTCAGCTACAAATAACTTTTTCCTTGATCGTCAGCGTTCATTAGAAACATACTATCAATACAATGTTCGTAATGGCTGGGCAAGGCTTCATGGTGTAACAGATAGGTGTCCAGGATATCATCACGTTTTTAGTAATGATCTATGGCCTGATTACTTTTATTGGGATGATCCATGTAGATACGGTGTTGATCAAATGAATTGGGGAAGAAAATAAGCCTTGCAGTTTTGAAAGCTTAAATTGCCTGTATTTTATAGTATTGTTAAAAACATAACGCTGAATAAATAAAAAGGTTTTTATTTAAAAAAAATGTATGTTAAGATTTTTTTATAATATTATCAAAACCGTTGTATAAGGATTTCAAATGTTTAAGTTTATATTGCAAACCACTATCCTTTTATTCATCATTATTTTTAATTCAAATGCTGCGCCTGTAGTGCATTTTAATTTACGTGAATTCCTGGGAACCCTAGGAAGCACAAATGTAATGAATTTTTATGTACATCCTGGTGCTACTACGAATTTAAACTGGAGATCAAGTGCAACTAAACAAACTAGCGGCTCTAGCCCTCTTCTATATACAGGACAGGATATACAGCTCAACGGGGAAGTTTTTTGGAAAGAAAACAATGCTTCTAATGGTTTTATAATTGGTTTTATACCAACAAACCATAACACTAATAACGGTAGGGCAATTTTAAAATGTATTAAAGATCTTGATGTTGATACGCGTTTTGCAACAGATGCAGGTGGCAAAAAGAATCCGCAGCTTCCTAACACACATTGGAAACTAAGGTTTAGAGCTCCTTCGCAGCCTGGTCAATATCATATGTTTATAGTTAATCTAGTAAATGTTAGTACCAGTAATACAATTAGAACTACTGTATCTCCTTTCGTTAATACGACGTATAACACAATTTGTAACTTTCAGAACCCAACTGCTGAAAGTCCTGAGCCAGGCACTATGAGAGATTATCAGGCTTATGAGGTTACAACTTCGCCAACAACAAATACTTTAAAATTACTAATGGGAGCATTTTCTGGTGCGTCTTATGATACAAACAAAGTATTTACAGGAGTGACAATTGAAGTTGAGAATGATCAGTGTGCTGCTTCAAGTGTGTCACTTGTAAACTGGCCTGCTACAGATGCTGGTGTAACCGTTACTGCAACTAATTCAATGTGTAATCCTTCCAGTGGTAATGGTGCAAGAAGTGTTGTGTCAACAACTACCAGGACTTGTAACAGAGATTCCATTACTGGTGAAGCAACTGGGTGGGGGTCAGTCTCGGGTCCTGGTTGTAAACAACGTTGCTATAACCCTGCTGTTCCAACAAATGTTAGTAGATCCATGAGATTACCTCAAATAGTTGAAGATGATATTATTACAATTCCTGCTGGAGCATTTGGTAAAGCTTTAGGGGAAATACCTATTGCAACTTTTTATCAAACATCAAATGGTACTCCAAGAACTATACCATCTTATACACCTTGTTTTGACTCTACCAATACTTTATTTACCAATAGGCAAATAACAATAGGATGTAGTTATAATAGCGGATCTGCCTACGGCACATACACTTATTCTAACAACGGGGTATGTACGAACTTTTCCAGTACATCAAGGCCATATCAAGAATTATGGCATGGAGCGCAATACAGTGCGTTTACCGCAAACTTTATGCCAGCTGCATGGGGTAGATATGGGGTTTATGAAGCCGTATACTCAGGGGCCAATCCATTAGCTGTTTCTAGCTCTTCATTATATCCAGCTGATGGTGACAGAGTTCTTACGCTTATAGATCACTCATGGGGTAATAAACATATAGACTTATCAGGGGTAGATGCTCGCTACCGAACTGCAGATGGTGGTGGTGTGGAAATTCCAGGTAGGGTATCATATGATACCGCATTTAGCAATGATCTGGGCGGTAGATTTGCAGTTTTAGGATTGTTCTCTTTTGTAAATGCACCGCCTGACTGGGATGGAAGAAACTTACTTGGTATAAACCATTCTAATGTTAAGGCTTTCCTGACAATACATAGGAATGGGGGTGGTTCACAATGGGTTCCTGTATTTAGGTATGCAGGTAAACCAAGATGGGCATGGGGATACGATTCAAATTTTGCATTCTCATATACCGCGGATAATCGTACTAATTTCAAGAAATTTAGTGCAAATACTCCTGCCTTTTTGGCGATGATGGATACTACTTTAGATGAAATATCCTATAACAAAGACTGGGAATGGGAGTCGCCTGCAAATAGAAGATTTAGTGACTGTAAATGGGATGATGGTTGGGGAAATTCTGGTGGTAGAGAAGACGTAGGATGCGTTTCTTCATGTGCTGCAATATGGCCGCAATGTGGAAGATATGCACCTATATATTTTGAGAAATCACCAGTAAAATTTATGGCATCAAGTGACCAAAACTTTGGTGGAAATGACTGGACAATGTATTTTCATCCACAAAATGGAAGCCGTAAATTGGTGCATACAAGTACATCAGATGTATGGTTAAATGGTATAGGTAGTAATTTTACTACTTTCCTGGGTGGAAATACACCTTCAATTATTTTAGGCGAAACTGGTTTAACTTTCATATTGCATGAAGCAAATATTATTCAGTGGGATACATACAATCCTTCGTATGGAGGAGGCTCAAGAGTAATTGATAGTAGATTTGGTCCCCCATTTATTAATCAATTTGGATGGAGAAACTATTCAGGTGTAGCAGGACAACAAATGAATGCACCTATATGGTATAATTCTGGAGGTCATAGCAGACAAGTAACCAATAACTTCTTCCTTGATCGTCAACGTACTTTGGAGACATATTATTTATATGATACAAGGTACTGGTGGTCAACAAACCATGGTACAAAAGATACATGCCCAGGTAATCACTGGACCTTCAACAGTGATCTGTACCAAAACCTCTGGGATTGGGGTGACCCGTGCTGGTTTGGCTCTGGTAACCTAAACTGGGGTGATAAGTAAAGCAAAAAAAGGGGGTTCAAATCCCCTTTTTTTATTTAATGTCTTTGAATAACAAGAAAAATATGCTAATATTTTAATATAAATTATAGTTAGCTGGTATTGCCTGTGTCTAAAGTCAATTTTGGAAATGTAAATGATATTGGTGGTCAAACCGTAATAAGCGGTATAGCATCTGGTTTTGATACAAAAGCAATCATTGACGGACTTAAAGCAGCAAAAGAAATACCTATTAAACAGCTTGAAGATACAATCAGTATTAACGATAAAAAAAATAAGGCTTTTCACGATTTTAAAGAAAAAGTAGAAATATTTCAGGAAGCTGCTAATTTTCTAAGAAATGTGCCAAGTATGGATAAGACTTTAAATAGTTTTAATGGCAGAAAAGTTGTAATGACTACAGATTGTAGCCAACCTATTGATAATTATATAGATGTATTTGCCGATAAAGGATCTGATCTTGCAAATTATAGCCTTCAGGTTATAAGCATAGCAAAGGCTCATGCTCGCCAAAGTCAAACTTTTACCAGTCAAACCACCTCTGTTACCGAAGCAGCTGGTGGAATAACTTCTGGGCTGTTTTCTGAAGGCATATTTCAGATTAATGGTATCGATGTTGCCCTAAAAGCAGGTGATAGCCTAATTGAAATAAAGTCTGCTATAAATGCAGTTAGCAGTTCAAGTGGGGTTACAGCAAGTATTGTTCAAGTAAGTGCTACAGATTATCGTTTAGTATTAAGGTCAAATAATACTGGTATTGCAAATAGTATAAATATTACAGACGCTAGTAATGTTGTAAGTGACGTGACTTTCTCTAACTTGCAAACTCCAGCAGATGCAACATTTAACTTAAACGGAATTCCTATTACAAGATCATCTAATATTATTAGTGATGTGATTCAAAATGTAACTTTTACCCTAAAGCAACCAACTGATGCGGGTAAGTATGGATACTTAAGTATTAATAATGATGTTGAAGCTACAAAACTTGCTATAAAGAATTTCGTAGGTGCATATAACGATGTTGCGTTATTTGTTTCAAAGCAACAAGAGCTTGATGAGGACTTTAAATATAAAGAGTCAGCTGTACTTGGCAACGATAGTACATTACGATTAATTAGTAGTAAAATCATGACTGAAATGTCTTCATATGTAAAAGGTATAACTAGTAGCTTTATTACAATTGGTGAAGTCGGTCTTGCATTTATAGAATATGAGGGTGATGATGAAAACCCACATACTAATAATATACTAAGGATAGATGATGCAATTTTAGATAATGTCCTGGCAACACAGTATGAAAACGTGAGAAGGGTATTTGAATTTGATTTTAGAAGCAGCTCAAAAACAATTGCAAATACTGGTAGAACTAACGCGCTTAATACTACAGCATTTAGCCTTGATATTGATACGAGCAGAGCAGCCGGAGATCAGGTAAGAGTTACATATCACAACGGAGTAACCAATGTTACTATTAACGCTGATTATGACGGGACAACTACTAGCGGAGCTATTACAGGACAAAAAAATACTGTGCTAGATGGTCTTAGCATGATTTACGTTGGTGACGGTACTGATAATGTAAGCGTAACACTGACTCAGGGTATTGCGGATAAACTTTATAATTACTTAAAAGATATATCTAAACCAGGTGGTGATATTGAGCTTGCCATTAAATCTATTAATGACATTAATACTAAATATGCTGAAGAAGTTAAAAAGAAAAAATCTGACCTCGATGATTATGTTGAGAAATTAAAAAGTCAGTTTGGTAGAGTTGAACAAATGATATCTAGTTTTAACAGTACAATAATGTTCTTGCAGGCTCAAACCAACGCTTCTAATAATAAATAAAATAGGTAAAAACAGATGAGTATTGTAAACAAAGGATATTCTAGATATTTAAATCAAATTCCATCTGGAAATATTCAGCAGGTTATAATGCTATATAAAGGTGCTATAAAGCACATGAATAAAGTGATAGATTGTATTCAAAATAATGATGTGGAAAACAGATTTAACGTACTTGAAAAAGCTACAGGAATAGTACTTGGATTGAAAGAGGCTCTTGATCACAAAAATGCTAAAGATATAGCCCAGGCATTAGAAAGTTATTATAACCACGTTTACATCAAAATGATGTCTGTTCATCACACGCCCGATGTAAAGCAATGCGAAGAAATTCTAAAAGATCTAAACAACATGCTTGAATCATGGCGTGAAGTTGAAAAAACCATAGATAAAGATATTAAGAAAGACTAAAATAGGGCTGCTGTATAGTTAAGTCTTTATAATTTTGGTAGGTGTCATTTCCTCACTCACCTAGGCTTCGCTATTCATTCCTGTACCCTTCAAATACTTTAACTATACAGCCCTAACCATTACACAATTTTTGCGTATTTATCAAAATCAGGTCTTGGTAAACGTGGATAAGTTTTACTATGGTCTGCATAACCTAATGCGCAAATAAAATTTGACTTTATACTTGTGCCCTTAAAGAATTCTTCATCTACTTTTGCGTTATCAAAGCCAGACATGGGTGCTACATCTAAACCTAGTAATCTTGCAGCTAAAATTAGGTAAGCACCTTGTAAGGAGGAGTTGCGCATAGCAGTTGTTTCAATAAGTGACTGATTACCAGCGAAAAATGATTTAATATCACGTCCAGGGAACGTATTTACAAATTCATCAGGGAAATTATTGTCCATGCCAATAATTGCCACATATGGTGATGTAATAGTTTTTTCAATATTTTTTTCAATCATACAAGATTTTAAACGCTCTTTTGCCTCGCTGCTTCTTACAAAAATTAGGCGCATAGGTAAGCTATTAAAAGACGTAGGTCCCATAATAACTAGGTCATAAAGTTCTTTGATAACTTCTTCAGAAATGTCTTTATTGATCCAGCTATTTACGCTGCGAGCATTATAAAATAATAAGTCTTTAATTTCTTTCATATATACCCCTTATGAAAATAAAAAATAATCGGTAATGATGCGTGCAGCTATTGATAATACTTGTTCAAGATCTTTAGCATTAAGCTCTGTGTCTACACTATCTAAGTATAAACTAATTATAATCTTTTTGCAAGATTTAAGCTTTACTATACCTACATCAGCAATGCTGACAAAGGCAAATTTATTGCTGTAATAATCAAAGGTTCCGGTTTTATGATGGATAAAGTCACTAGAATGTAGAACTTCTTTTTTTAGGCGATCTTTGTTCTCGGTATGAGACATTACTTTTAGCAAGAAGTCCCTTGATTTTATAGAAGTAAATTTACCATCCATAAAATCCTTGAGAATCAGTGCCATAGCTTTCGGTGTAGTTCTATCTGCTTTGTTATAATAAAAATCTTTAGCATACTTAGCTGTTATATCATTTGAACGAGATCTATATTCAGCAATTTGTTCGAACAGAGATTTATCTGATTTATGATTGAGGTTATAATAAATATCAAATAACTGCATAATATTATGTTTAAGACTAATATCAGGATAACTATTAAAAAACTTAGCGATATTATTCATGCCTAATTGTCTAATAATTAAATCAGTTGCTGTATTATCACTTATCGCCATCATAAGCTCAAGTAAATTGGCATTTGATATTGCAAGCCCATCATGAGTTAAAAAATAACCAATTTTCCCACTGCCTGGTACTAAATCGGATTTATCAATATAAATCATTTTTGCTAGGTCTATATTGCCCTCATCTACCTGATTCATAAGATAAATGCTAACTGGAACTTTTACAGTGCTTGCCATAATAAAGCTTTCATTATTTCTGTACCCAATGCTTCTGCCTGAATCTAAATCCATTGCATGGAAACCAATTCTGATTTTGCTTTTATAGAAGTTATCTTCTAAATGTTTAATCTCACTAAAGAGTATATTGTCACTGGCAAATGATATATTAGAAAATAATGTGGCAATTAGAATAAATAATAAAATTTTATATTTTGAACTGAATTTCAATTGAGGCTCCTTTTAATTTTAGGTTGGTTTTATTAACCTTAATTTTAGCGCCGTGTGCGTTAAAAATATCTCGTGCTATCGCAAGACCAAGTCCTGCTCCTAATTGCTTTTTATCGCTCATGTTGCGTGCATAGTCAGATCTGTAAAATGCACTAAATACTTTCTCATGTTCTTCAGGCTTAATACCTGAACCATTATCTTCAATAATAATTGTCAGTCTTGAGCGAGTATGATGAACTGTAATCTCTGCTTCTTCGCCATATTTAAGACCATTATCTATAATGTTCGTAAATGCACGTCTCATCGATACGGGGCGAGCAAAAATCATGCATGATTCAATATCTTTATTAATTTTAAGTTTTGCACCTTGTGACTTGTAACGAATTACAATGTCCTGAAGAAGACCTATAATATCTATTTTTTGTTTGCTTTCTACCTCAATTTGACCGGCAAATTGTAAGTACTCATCAATAATATGCTGCATTTCAGTAATATCACTTTGAATAGCATCTGTCTCATCATTTTTAGGAAACATCGCTAACGACAGTTTAATTCTGGTTAAAGGAGTTTTGAGGTCATGTGAAACACCAGCAAGCATTTGCGTACGCTGATTTATTTGCTGTTCAATTTTTTCTTTCATGGCAATAAAGGCGTAGCCCGCGCGGCGTACTTCTTCAGCACCTTCAGGTTTAAAGTTACTAATGTCACCGCCCTCACCAAATACACGGGCAGCAGTAGATAACCTCTCAATAGATTTGACCTGATTACGAGTAAATGACAGCGCAATAATGATAAGAATAGTAGAAACCCCTAACATCCATGCAATGAAAATATTTAAGGTAGGTGTATATAGACGTTTTCTAGGTATTTCAAAAGTTAGTTTATAATCTGGAAGATTAACGCTAATATAAATGTCTTCACGGTCATTTTGCTGATTAATAATAAAACTATCAGATTTAAAAACTTTTTGTAAGTGAAGTTTTAAGGAATCAAATTTCTCATCATCGGTATTATCGAGCGGTTTATAAGGTAAAATTCTAATAAACAAATTTTCTGCTGCCAGACTCTTAATTTCATAATTAGGAAGTTTTTTGTCCTGTAACATTTTATTAATTAAAGAAATATCACCAATTACAGACTTTTCTAAATAAGTACTAACATCTTCCCAATGGCGATCATAAAAAACATAAGCTGTAATTATTTGAATTAAAATAGCAGGCAGAATGATAATTAGGAAGAATCTTCCCCAAATCGATTTGGGTATAAAATGTTTTTTAAAAATTTTAATCATATATATAATCCATAGCCAATATTACGAACGGTAAGTAAGTACTTTGGATTTTTAGGGTCTTCTTCTATTTTGTTTCTGAGTCTTACAACCTGAACATCAATCGATCTCTCGCCTACGCCGTAAAATACTTTGGCAATCTCATCCCTAGATACGGGCTGATTAATATAATTTGAAAGTAATATTAGGAGGTTAATTTCACTGGATGTAAGTGGTATTATGTCATTGTTTTTCAATAATTTTCTTGAGTCAATATGAAAGGAATATTCTCCAAATTTGATAATATCTTTGTTTGTTTGATGTCTTTTTAAAAGTTTCTCAATGCGTAATAAAAGTTCTTTTGGCTCAAAAGGCTTCGTCAGATAATCATCTGCACCAATCTCTAAGCCATTTATTCTATTATCTGCATCTGATAATGCACTTAGCATAATAATTGGAATAGATTTACCATTGTTCCTAATTCTTGCTGTAAGGTTAATGCCTGACTCTTCTGGCATCATGATATCCATTACAATAATGTCGATTGCACTTGAATTAAGTAAGTCGATAGCGGTGCTAGCATTTTCGGCTGACATCACAAAATAGCCATTTTCGGCAAGATATTTGCTAAGTAAAGACCTGATGCGGTTATCATCATCCACTACTAAAACGTTTTTATGCTTTGTCATACTTAGGTTGTTCATTGTTTTTAAGTAATCCGCTTATTACAATAGCGGCAATAGCAATTACTAAAGTTTCGCACATTGTATCAAAACCACGGTAACTTGCAAGAATTGCTGCTACAAAACTTGGGATGCCAATTTCAGTTTCGGTATTGTTAATATAATACTGGTATGTTTCGCCAAATACAGGTGAGTTAGGATCGGAAAAATCATAAATATCTTTAATACCATATATTAAGGCTATGGCAAATAATGTACAGGCTATAAAACCTAACAGCTGATTGTATTTTTGGCTTCTAGAACTAAACTTACCTTTAATTGTTCCGGCAATAAGTAGCACAGTTCCTATTGCCGCATTGATTGAAGCTTCGGTGAGCGCAACATCGGGTGCATCTAGTAAAGTGTATATAAATGTAATAATCAGGCTGAATCCAGACACTAAAGCGATTTTTGTTATCAGGTTATTTGATCGCATAACCATCACTGCAATAACTACTAAAAAAAATAGCATTGAATAGATAATAATGTCCTGAATAAGTTCTGGGAATACTAGATTCATAATTTTGGCTCTGCTGACTGTTTTTTATATAAAAATGCACTGTTTGCCAAGGAGTGAGTATTGGTAGGTGCGGTAAGAAAGATAAAAAAAGCTATCATTAAAATTTTAAGTGCAGGAACTAAAGGCGATAGTATAGCAAGTCCTATCATTATCAGGACAACTCCGAAACTGTCAATCACCCCAGCTGCATGAAGTCTGGTAAAAAAGTCAGGGAAGCGGATAACGCCAATAGATCCTAATAAGCAAATTAAACTGCCAATAATTATTAAAATATAAGCTATAAGGCTAATAATCATTCTTTAACATCCAGATTACGATTTCTAATAAATTTAAGTATTGAATACATTGCTATATAACTGGTAAGTGCATAAACATAGGCAATATCTATAAATGACTGATTATTGGAAAAAATAGATAAAATAATTAGCATTACATTGATTTTGCTATTAATAGAATTTATTGCTAAAAGCTTATCAAATACTGTGGGGCCATTTGCTGCTCTGACAAGCAATAATGCAAATGATATAACCATAAAAATTATTGAACCAAGTAATATATAAAATTCAAATACATTCATTATTTTACTGTTTCTCGCATTTTATGTTCTAATAAGCCAGATTTTATGTCATGAAGGAAATCAGTGTGTAATGCATGAATTAAAACATTATTATTTTTATCTGAAATACAAACTGTACCAGGTGTTAAGGTAATAGAGTTATCAAAAATTGTATGACCAAGTTCCGATATATTGGAAATCTCAATTTTTTCAAATGATGGTCTGATTTTGCCTGTTAAAATAATTTTGATTGTAGTTAACGAACTTTTACTCACTTCTTTTGTCAGCCAGAAAGAATATTGAAGAAATTTCAAAAATTTAATTTTTCCTTGTTCTGTGTCTCTGTTAACTAGGTATGAAATTGTTAAGGATGCAATGAATCCTGTAATTAACATGGTTGTATCAGGGTCGCCTGAGAGTATGCACCATATTGAAAAATAATAAAAAGCAGAGATAAATAGCATTTAAATACCCGTTTTTATTTGGGGAAAGCATGATAATGCTTGTAAAACAAAAATATAAATATAAGATTATATAACGATGAATATAGTGTCAACCATTCAATTATCCATAATTAATAATATATGACCAAAAAAATTAAAAATTTTGAAAATGAATCATCTAGTGAGGATTCAAGCCTAAAAGGTAATGTTAAAAAAGCAGTTTTAAAAGGAAAGGCTCAGGGTAACAGTTTATCCTTTGATGAGTTAAATGATATGCTTCCTAGTGATGGTTTATCTGTTGATCAAATTGATAATACACTTATTACTCTTTCTGAAGCAGGAATCGAAATCGTTGACGATGGTGATGACGAAGAAGGTCTGGCAATAGGCGGTGACTACAATGAGGAAGACGCTGAAGCTGAAGACGAGGTGTACGAAGAAGATAGTGATGGTTTAAGAACCGACGATCCTGTAAGAATGTATCTTCGTGATATGGGTGGCGTAGAGCTACTGTCACGTGAAGGCGAAATTGAAATAGCAAAGCGTATTGAAGAAGGTAAGGAAACAATGATGCTTGCCCTTTGCGAAACGCCTGTTGCGCTTAAAACATTTATTTCCTGGTACCAGGATCTTGCGCATGAGAAAATTTTGCTACGGGAGATTATAGATTTGGACGCAACGCATGGCGTTACAGAAGAATTTAATGAAAAAGCCAATGATTTTGAGGAAGATACTGAAGAAGATGCAGAAAATCCAACCGATGACTTTGATGATTTTGATGAGGTTGAAGAAGATAGCGTAACGGCTACTATTTCGGATATGGAAAGGGAAATGCTTCCTGGAGTGCTTGAGCATTTTAGCAAAATAGCAAAAGTTTCTGAGGAAATCCTAGAGCATCAAATGAAAAAGCTTAAAGCTATTGTTGGTGAGTCAAAAGGTAAAAAGCCTTCCGCAGCATCTGATGAGAAAAAGCATAAGAAGTCAGTAGAAGAGCTTTTATCTCATCTTAAAGAAATAAGACTGAATCATAAAAGAATTCAGGAGATGCTAGATACACTTTACTCTTACAATAAAAAGCTTATCGGTATTGAAACAAACTTTTTAAGGCTTGCGGAATCTGAAAAAGTTGATCGTAAAAACTTTATCAAGCGCTATATGGGCAATGAAATGGATTTTACATGGCTTGAAGAGGCTGTGAAATCGAAAGAAAAAGGCTGGTCAGCTTTGGTTGAAAATCATATTAAAGAGCTAGAGGCTACTTACGAAAGTATTGTTGGTATTGCTAAAGAAGTAGGTATGAATATTACAGAGTTTAAAAACCTTGTAAATACCGTGCAAAAAGGTGAGCGTACTACTAACAAAGCTAAAAAAGAGATGATTGAGGCTAACCTAAGGCTTGTAATCTCGATTGCTAAAAAATATGCAAATCGTGGACTTCAGTTTCTTGACCTTATTCAGGAAGGGAACATAGGTCTTATGAAAGCGGTAGATAAATTCGAATATAGACGTGGTTATAAGTTCTCAACATATGCGACATGGTGGATTAGGCAAGCTATTACAAGGTCTATTGCGGATCAGGCTAGAACCATCCGTATTCCTGTACATATGATTGAAACAATTAACAAAATTATCCGTACTTCAAGGCAAATTTTCCATGATATTGGTAAAGAACCAACACCTGAAGAAATCGCTACAAAGCTTTCTATTCCTGTAGAAAAAGTACGTAAAGTAATGAAAATTGCTAAAGAACCTGTAAGCTTAGAAAACCCTATCGGTGACGAAGATGGCGGTACACTTGGCGATTTCATTGAAGATAAAAATGCCGTATTGCCTTTAGATGCTGCTATTCACTCGAATTTACGTGAAATTACTACAAAAGTTCTTGCTTCTCTTACACCGCGTGAAGAAAGAGTATTAAGAATGCGTTTTGGTATCGGTATGAATACAGACCATACTTTGGAAGAAGTAGGTCACCAGTTCTCAGTAACAAGGGAGCGTATCAGGCAAATTGAAGCAAAAGCCCTTAAAAAGCTTAAGCATCCTTCAAGAGCGCGTAAACTTTCAGGTTTCTTAAATGTAAAGAACAGTAAGAAAGATGACAGAGATCATGATAGAGATGATGACAGGATAGACGATTTAGGGGATTTTGATATGGATGATCAGGATTAATATCATAATTCCTCATATTGGAAAAAGAAAAACCCTTACAGAGCATATTCTGTAAGGGTTTTTCTTTTTTACGAAGAGAATAAATAATATCAAGTCATTGATTTACCTAGATTTTTCAGAAAATTTGATTTTCAGCTATTGAATTCGTTTTAAATATACTTATATCTATAGTATCGAAAGAAAAACTTTTAAAAACGGTAGTAAATATTATGAGTAAAATTATTGGTATTGACTTAGGTACAACAAATTCTTGCGTTGCAATCCTAGACGGTAAAAATCCAAAAGTAATAGAAAACAGTGAAGGTAGAAGAACTACACCATCTATTGTAGCCTTTACAGATTCTGGTGAAAGAATTATTGGTGACCCAGCTAAAAGACAAGCTGTAACAAACCCAAAAAAGACTATTTTTGCAGTAAAAAGACTTATTGGTAGACGTTATAATGATCCGCTTACAGAAAAAGATAAAGGTTTAGTACCATATGATATCGTATCTTCTGATAATGGTGATGCGTGGGTAGAAGTAAATAACGAAAAATTCTCACCAAGCCAAATTAGTGCTTACACTTTAACAAAAATGAAAGAAACAGCAGAATCTTTCTTAGGTGAGACTGTTACAAAAGCTGTAATTACAGTTCCTGCATACTTTAACGATGCTCAAAGACAAGCTACAAAAGATGCTGGTCGTATTGCGGGTTTAGAGGTTCTCAGAATTATCAACGAACCAACAGCAGCAGCTCTTGCTTATGGTTTTGATAAACAAGGAAACAAGACAATTGCAGTATATGATCTTGGTGGTGGTACATTCGATATTTCTATTTTAGAAATTGGTGATGGCGTATTCGAAGTTAAATCTACAAATGGTGACACATTCCTTGGTGGTGAAGACTTCGATATGAGACTTTTAGAGCATATGGTTGATGAATTCAAAAAAGAATCTGGCATTGATATTAAGAAAGATCCTTTAGCATTGCAAAGACTTAAGGAAGCTGCTGAAAAAGCTAAAATTGAACTTTCAAGCAGACTTGATACAGAAATTAATCTTCCGTATATTACAGCAGACGCTAGTGGTCCAAAACACCTCAATATGAAAATTACAAGAGCAAAGTTTGAGTCATTAGTAGATGATTTAATTACAAGAACAATTGAGCCTTGCCGTAAAGCTATCCAGGACTCAGGATTATCTGCTAGCCAAATCGACGAAGTAATTCTCGTTGGTGGTATGACAAGAATGCCAAAAGTAATTGATAAAGTTAAAGAATTCTTCGGTAAAGAGCCAAACAAAGGCGTAAACCCTGACGAAGTAGTGGCAATTGGTGCTGCGATTCAGGGTGGTGTATTACAAGGTGACGTAAAAGACTTATTATTACTCGACGTAACACCACTTTCACTTGGTATCGAAACTCTTGGTGGTATCTTTACAAGGCTTATTGACAGAAATACAACAATTCCTACAACAAAAAGCCAGGTATTCTCTACAGCAGAAGATAACCAAACAGCTGTAACAATTAGAGTATTCCAGGGTGAAAGAGAAATTGCTGCACAAAACAAGATTCTAGGTCAGTTTAACTTAGAGGGTATTGCGCCAGCTCAGAGAGGAATGCCGCAAATTGAAGTAACATTTGATATTGATGCTAACGGTATAGTAAAAGTATCTGCTAAAGATAAAGCAACCGGTAAAGAGCAGCAAATCAAGATTCAGGCAAGTGGTGGTTTATCTGATGCTGACATTGAAAAAATGGTTAAAGAAGCTGAGCAATATGCTGGTGAAGATAAAGCTCGTAAAGAAGCAGTTGAAGCTAAGAACCATGCTGATAGCCTTTTATACTCGACAGAAAAAAGCTTAAAAGAGCATGAAGCAAGTGTTCCGAGTGAGGTGAAATCTGAAATCGAGGCAGATATTGCATCACTTAAAGAAGTTATAAATAGTGAAAATGCTGAAAGCATTAAAGCTGCAACTGATAAACTTATGCAGTCTTCAATGAAACTTGGTGAACATATTTATAAGAATCAGCAAACTGACGCAGCTGCAACAGAAGATACAGGTGCTTCTTCAAATGCAAATGATGAAAAAGTTGTTGATGCTGAATATGAAGAAATCAAAGACGACAAAAATAAGTAATAAGTAAAACTTAATAAAAGTGGTGTATAAAAGGCTAAAAACCTTATGCACCACTTTGGTATTTAAAAAACTATGAGCAAACAAGATTATTACGAACTCCTTGGTATTTCTAAAACTGCATCTGCGGATGAAATTAAGAAAGCTTACCGTAAGCTTGCTATGAAATATCACCCAGATCAAAACCAGGGAAATAAAGAAGCAGAAGCAAAGTTTAAAGAAGTAAACGAAGCTTATGACGTTTTAAAAGATGAGCAAAAGCGCGCCGCATACGATAGGTTTGGTCACTCAGCATTCTCAAATGGTGGAGGCGGTGGTCCTGGTGGCTTTGGCGGCGGTGGTTTCGGTCAATCAGGCTTTGATTTCCATGGTTCGGGCTTTTCGGATATTTTTGGTGATATTTTCGGCGACTTTATGGGTGGCGGAAGATCACACAACCATGATGGCAGGCAACGTGGTTCAGATTTAAGATATAACTTAAATATTACGTTAGAAGACGTTTTAAACGGCAAGCAAGAAGTTATTAAATTTAGAACTTATGTATCATGTGATTCATGTGACTCAACAGGAAGCGCAAGCAAAAAAGGTACTACAAACTGTTCAACATGTCATGGTTCTGGTCGTATTAGATCATCGCAAGGATTCTTTACTGTAGAGCGTACATGTCATACATGTAATGGTTCTGGTAAAATGATTAAAGACCCATGTAAGAAATGTCATGGTGAAGGAAGATACCAGAAAGAAAGAACGCTATCTGTAAACATCCCAGTAGGCGTTGAAGACGGATCTAAAATCAGGATATCTGGCGAAGGTGAGGCTGGAGTTAGAGGCGGCGTTTCGGGTGACCTTTACATATTTGTATCTATTAAGGATCATCAATTATTTACTCGAGACGGCAATAACCTATATTGCAACATTCCGCTTAAATTTGTAACTGCAGCTCTTGGCGGCACTATAGAAGTTCCAACAATTGATGGCGACTTAGTAAGTCTTACAATTCCTGCTGGAACTCAGTATGGTGATAAATTAAGGCTTAGAGGCAAGGGAATGCCAGCTATGAAGTCAAAGACTCGTGGGGATATGATCATTACAGTGAACGTAGAAATTCCAGTGAATTTAACAAGCAGACAAAAAGAATTGCTTGAAGAATTTAATAATCAGTCTAAAAATGAATCAAGCCCAAAATCTGAAGGTTTTTTTAATAAAATCAAGGATTTATTTTAACTAGAAAATGAAAGGCTGAATTTTAAATTTGGCCTTTTTTAACAAAGAGAGGTTCTTATGACTAAATTAAAACATGGCAATAAAATTGCTAATCAACCAGCAGGTACATTTGTACTTCCTAGCCTTCCATTTGATGCAAACAAACTTGAGCCACATTTAAGCGCAAACACATTTAGTTTCCACCATGGCAAACACCACAATGCTTACGTTACAAATTTAAATAATTTGCTCAAAGACAAGGCAGACTTCCAAAACCTTGATTTAGAAGAAATTATTATGAAATCAGCAGGTAAGCAAGAAACTGTAGGATTATTTAATAATGCTGCTCAAATCTGGAACCACACATTTTACTGGAATTCTATGAAGCCAAACGGTGGCGGCAGACCATCTGGCGAGCTTATGGATAAAATTGCAAGTGATTTTGGTTCATATGAGAAATTTGTAGAAGAATTTAAGCAAGCTGCAACAACTCAGTTTGGTAGTGGCTGGGCATGGCTAGTTGTTGATTCTGAAGGAAAATTAAAGGTACGTAAGACTGGTAATGCAGAGCTTCCGCTTACAAACGGTGAGAAAGCGCTTCTTACAATAGACGTTTGGGAGCATGCTTACTATATTGACTACCAAAACAGACGCCCTGACTACATCACAACATTCATTGAGCACCTGGTTAACTGGGACTTTGCACTTGATAACTTAAAGGCTTAATTATAAAAAAGGGGCTTGGACGTAATACTCAAGCCCTTTTGTTGACTTTTTCCAAAATTTCATTTTTTATATCTGTAAAAAAGGTAAAAAATGGATCTAGAGCAAATAATTTCTGAATATATTGAATGTTATAATAATTTTCGCATTGATGAAATGTTAGATTTGTTTGCGACAGACTGTATATTTGAAAATATTTCGAATTCTAACGGTATCCTCAAAATATCTGGAAAAGATGAACTGAAGTCATTAGTTGAAAAATCTAAGGAGATTTTTAGCACTAAAGAGCAGCAGATAATAAATCTGTATACTGGAGACAATCATGCTGTGGCAGAAATTATCTTTAAGGGTATTCTAATAAACGATTCTAAAATAGACCTAAGAGGAGTGTCAATTTTTGAGATTGAAAACGGTAAAATCAAGAGACTAGCAGATTATTCATGAAGCGAATTTTCATAATAGGACATAGCGGAAGTGGGAAAACTACTTTGGCCAAAGAGCTGGGTAGTAAATTAAATATAGATGCATATGATATAGACGACTACTATTGGCTTCCTAGTTGGCAAGAGCGCAAAACTGAAGATTTTATTAAGCTTATAAGTAACGTGATTGATAAGGAAACATGGGTATTTAGCGGTAATAGTTCAAAACTAAAAAATCTTTTATGGGATAACTGTGATACAGTAATTTGGCTTGATTATAGTATAATGAGATGTATGTATGGGGCGTTAAAGCGTATGATACATAATATTATGAAAAGAGAGTCGGTATGTAATGGTAATTGTGAAAGTTTTACAAAAACTTTTTCCAATATATTTGATATTTTATTTTCGTATAATAAAAAGAAGAAAGCTTATGGTAAATATTTCGAAAACAAAATAGAAGGTAAGGATTACATAGTATTCAAAGCACATAAAGAAACAGATCATTGGCTGAAAGGTTTCGATAAAGCTTATTCTTCAAATAAGCATATCTAGTCAATAGATAAAATATTTCTAATTATCCACTTCTGCATTACATTCTAGTATTTAGGAAGTTTAAGAGATTAAAAATGGGTGTTATTTTCAGCTTTAGGGTATATATTAGGTAGATTTTTAATTGACAGTTGTATTTTGGCTTGATTATTTAAACAATAATTTAATTGAAATATGGTTGTTTATGAAAATATTATTTTTAATGCTAGTATTTATAGGTTCAGATGCTTTTGCAAATGATTTTTATAGAAATTATCAAAAAAATGAAGTGGAAGAAATGTTAGTTAAAGCCTCTGAATTTGCGGATAAATTTGTTGAAGAATCAGGAGAATTAAATGATAAAGATGGAAATCCGTTAATTAATATTGAAGGAATGTCAGATCAGCAGATTAGAGAATTAGGAAATGAACTTTTAGCAAAAGCGACAAAGGAACCAAACACGGAAAACGTTAGAAATTACAAATCATTTCAAAATCAGATATTTGATAGAGCCTCTCGGTTTGCAGATAAATTTGTTGAGGAATAAAAACTAATGGAATTATTTTAGTTAAAAAGTAAGGACATAAATTTTTTTCAAGCCTTATATAGACCAAATTATATAAACCAGCTATAATCAGCCATAACAATTTTCAAATGTATATAAATCAATGGCAGATGTTAGAGTAGTACCCCACAATATTGAGGCTGAGCAGATAGTTCTTGGTCATTTAATCTATGATAATGACTCTATCAATAAGTTTGGTGAATATTTAACTGCTGACCATTTTTATGTGCCAGTTCACCGTAAAATATATGAAACTGTCCTGTCACTCATTGATAGAGGGCTGTACGTTACCCCTGTAATCCTTAAAAATTACCTAGATAATGACCAAGCCTTTGAAAATGGTGACAGTAACGCTTATTTAAACCAGCTGGTTGCGCTTTCAAGTACTGTTTTAAATATATCTGACTATGCCAAGCTTATATATGATCTTGCCTTAAAACGTGATTTAATCCGTATTTCGGAAGATACGATAAATGGCGCGTATGAAGGAAAGAATGAGGCTTCAACTCAAATAGAAATGTGTGAGCAAAGGCTTTTTGAGCTTGCATCTAGTGGTCATAGCGAAACTGGTGCTATGCACTATAAAAAGGCAATGGAATTGTCGCTTAAAAAGATTGAATTTGCTATCAATAATAAAGAGAACGTAGTAGGTGTATCAACTGGTTTTAGGGATTTAGATAAAATACTCGCAGGTCTTCAAAGATCCGATCTTTTGATTTTAGCGGGAAGGCCATCTATGGGTAAAACAGCCTTTGCTATTAATATGGCATATAATTCGTGCCTGTTTTTTAGAAATAACCCAGATGAAGATGGTAAACCTAAATCTGTTGGCTTTTTCTCTCTTGAGATGTCAGGTGAGCAGCTAACCTCTAGGATTTTATCTATGGTATCGGGAATTGATGCGGCAACGTTAAGGAATGGTACGGTATCGCAATACGATTTTGCCAAAATATCAGATGTTTGTAAGGAAATATCTCAAAACCCATTTTATATTGATGATACACCTGCATTATCAATTTCAGCCCTTAGAACAAGAGCAAGACGTATGAAAAGAGTTCATAACGTTGGCGCGATATTTATAGACTACCTTCAGTTACTGAGGGGAAGCTCTAATAATGAAGGTAATAGGGTTCAGGAGATTTCAGAGATTACCCAAGGACTAAAAGCTATTGCTAAAGAGCTTGATATTCCAGTTATTGCATTATCTCAGCTTTCGCGTGCTGTAGAACAAAGGGAAGACAAAAGACCTTTGCTATCAGATCTTAGGGAATCGGGAAGTATTGAGCAGGACGCTGACGTTGTAATGTTTATTTACCGTGATTCTTATTATTTAGAGCGTAAGTATAATGGCAGTCCAAGCCCAGAAATAGAGGCAAAACTTGCAAGAGTGAAAAATTTATCCGAGATTATTATCGCAAAACAGCGTAATGGTCCTATCGGGAATGTAACGCTTAAGTTTAGCTCAAATACTACAAGGTTTGCTGATCATAATGAAGAAAGGGGCTATTCAGAATATGAAGGTGCTTAGTAATAAATCGCTGCCAAAATTAGTAGTAGATCTTAATGCTATTAAGCATAACTACGATGTTTGTAAAGAAACTATAGATGGTAAAGAAGTAGCTGCCGTTATTAAGGCTAATGCATATGGTCTTGGTCAGGCAAGAATAAGTAAAATGCTAGAGGAAGAGGCTGGGTGCAGCAATTTTTTTGTGGCATTTATAATAGAAGGTATGGAAGCCAGACAAACATTAAGTGATTCCTCTAATATTTTTGTTTTTCATGGAATTATGGAAGGTGAGGAAGAAATTGCATATCAAAATAATCTAATTCCAGTGCTTAATGATTTTTATCAATTAGATATCTGGCAAAATTATGCGAAGAAAATAGGTCAAAAGCTTAGATGTGCTATCCACTTTGATAGCGGTATGAACAGGCTTGGTTTTGATATAAATAGTGCAAAGAAACTAAGGGATAATATAGATAGTCATTTGCTTGATGTGACTCTGGTGCTTTCGCATTTATCATATGCTGAGAATAAAAATAGTGAGCTGAATCTTCAGCAAATAGAAAAGTTTAAGCAAGCTGCTAAATATTTTAAAGGCGCAAAACTTAGTCTTGCTAATTCACCTAGTATGTCGCTTGGTAATGAATATTATTTTGATATGATAAGGGTGGGGAGGGCGCTTTATGGACCCAATAAATATGCAGCGCTCCCTGAAAGCTTAAAACCTGCTGTAAGTATATATGCTCCTATTATCCAAATTAGAAAAATTGAAGAAGACTCTCCTGTAGGATATGCCGCAAGCCATATAGCTAAAAAAGGTTCAAAAATTGCAACTTTAGCAATTGGATACGCAGATGGTTATATGAGGCTTTTTGGCAATATATCTAAGGTATATTATGAGGGTTACCATTTGCCTGTAATTGGTAAAATTTCTATGGATTTAGTAACGATAGATGTAACAAATGTACCTGATGAATTTTTGGCATTAGGAAATTTTGTAGAGTTGATTGGTAAAAATATTGATTTTCATGACATTTTGGTGCAGTCTGGAACTTCAAGTTCAGAATTATTTGCGCGTCTTGGCGGCAGAATGATTCGTGAGTATGTAAGGAAATAATTATGAAAAACATTTGTAGATTAATAGGCGCTAAAACTTTAGATATTTTTACAGCAGTCGGAAGGGTTGTTGTATTTATGGTTACTGGTGTATATGGCTGGTTTAACCTGAAATCATTTTACCCAAAGGTATTTTTACGCCAGATAATGGAAATAGGTTATTATTCTTTGCCAGTAGTAGGAATAACTGCAATTTTTACAGGTGCCGTTCTAGCATTACAAACTTACATAGGATCATCAAGGTTTTCAGCTGAAAGTACAATTGCTACAATCGTAGTACTATCAATAACACGTGAGTTAGGACCGGTTCTGGCAGGTCTTATGGTATCAGGAAGAGTAGGGGCGTCTATTGCTGCGGAAATTGGAACCATGAAGGTTACAGAGCAAATCGATGCGCTTCAAACTTTATCTACTAATCCTATATATTATTTAGTTTCTCCAAAGCTTTTGGCTGCAAGCATTACTTTGCCAATATTAGTATTAATAGCTGATATTATTGGAATTTTTGGTGGATATGCTGTGGCTGTTTATAATTTAGGCTTTGCTGAAGTATCATACTTAAAAAATACATTTATGTATTTAGAAAGCATGGACGTTATATCAGGGCTTGTGAAAGCATCGGTATTTGGTTTTATTGTTGCGCTTATGGGATGCTACCATGGCTTTAATTCAGGTAAAGGTGCGCAAGGTGTAGGGGTTGCAACCACTAACGCAGTTGTTAGCTCATCTATACTAATTCTTTGCTTCAATTACTTTATCACGCAAGTATTCTTTGCAAATTAGTTAGATATTATATATATAAACACTAGTTTAAAATGAAATCTTCAAGGAAACAAATCTATGAATAAAAAGTTTAAGACTATTTTTATTAGTCTTGCTGCTATAGCTTTGGTAATGGTATTGAATTATAAAAAATATTCTATTAAAAATGCTGCCGCTCAAAACGCAGAAGTTAATATTTCAGAGAAAATGGTACCCGTATTTAATGAGAAAGGCATAGATAATATTGCCTATATTGGCATGGTTAAAGACGAAGATGATATTATATTTGAGAATCTGGTTTGGCATTATAGCATTGGTTTCAGGAAGTTTATAATTTTGAATAATAATTCAAGTGACCAAACTTTAGATCTTATCAGCAAGTTTAAAGAAAAAGTAAAAGATACAGCTACGGTAATTATTATTAATGATCCAATATTTGAGTATATTCAAAGCAGGAAAATGACAGGGACTTATAAATTTGCTTCAAGCATATGGTCTGAAGTAGAGTGGATATTCCCGATTGATGCTGATGAATTTATAGTGCCTACTAAAGATTTACGCGAAGCTTTAAATAAAGTAGCTGCAAATATTGATGCTATTCAAATATTATGCGCTAGACATCATGTAGTAAAAGGTTCAAAAATTGATTCTACGCCTTTTTACGACAACATAAAATTTAGAGAAAATGCTTTTAAAGTAAGGCTTGGTAAAGTTGCAGTAAGGGCGCATAAAGATATAGTAATTGAGCAGGGTAATCATTTTGCCACTAAAAACTGGTCAAATGTTTTAGGTAAAAAAACTAAAATATTCAAATCATTAAGTTACACTGCAGGCAATACTTTAGGTATTCATATGACTGAATATCCTATAAGGTCGCTTTCCCAGGTACATAAAAAGTTTCTAAACGGTGCTAAAGCAAATATTGCGGTTCAGAAACAGGGTAAAATTGCGCTTGCTCATGGCTCTCAATGGAGTTCTTATGAAAAGGAAATGGAAGAAAAGGGTTTAAAAGCCGCGGAAGATAGATTTGAAAAATCTTTTATAGACAAAGATAATGCCGTATATGACCCGCTTCCTATAGCGGATGTTTTATCTAAATTCGGACAGTAATTAATTACAGGGAAAGGCAATCTATTTTGTCTGATTTCCTTTTCTAACATTAAATCTGCCAAGGTTTGAGAACATTTCTTTAAGTAAAGTTGTGTCATCTCCAAATGATGGAGTTGAAAGCTTTGAGTATTTTACAGGTTTAAGTTCCTCTTCGCCATAATATTTAGCATCAGATACTTTATCGCCATTAAATTTAACTATTAAAACGTTTTGTTTTGTAACTTTATTGTGTAGAAAAGCCTTTTTTTCATATACATCAGATATATATGCCCATGTTTCGCCAAATTTGTAATTAATAACAGTTGGGGAGCCAAGTTTATTAATAACTTCATCTTTAGATAAATTTGGTAGCTCCTGAGCAACAGATATATTAGAGGCTGCGCCAGAAATATGCGTATTTTTAATACAGGAGCTAATAAGAAGGGTAGATACTAAGAATAAGGTATTAATTTTTATCATAAAATTCAACTAATTACGGTTTTGTGTAAAAATAAATTGCAAAATTGAAGAAAATGCATTATGTATTACACTGTTTTAAACTATATATTTTAAATAATCAAAGGTTTTATCATGGCAGTTCCTAAACGAAAGACTAGTCCCTCTGTAAGAGGTATGAGAAGATCACACGACGCAATCGCTATTGCAGGCGTTGTTGAAAACCAAACAACAGGTGAACTTCAGTATCAACATCATATGACAAAAGATGGATACTATAAAGGTAGACAAGTATTTATTAAAAATACAAAAAAACAAGATGATTCTAATGATCAAAATGATAGTAATAATCATAACGATCATGAAGATCATAATCATTAAAAAGATTACTGAATAAATGCAGCGCTCTAATAACACATTAGTTATTGCCCTTGACGTTATGGGTGGAGATCATGGATATAAATCTATGATTTCTGGCGCTGCAATTGCTGCAGAAAAGAATCATGACATACATTTTAGAATGTTTGGTGATGAAACTAAAATTCTTCCTGAATGCAGAAGACATCGTAGTCTTCAAAACCGTTATACAATAATTCATACTGATGAAATTGTATCATCTAATGATACTCCCGCTTATGCTATCAGAAATGCAAGACGCTCAAGTATGAGGCTTGCTATTGAAGATGTAAAAGTTGGTATTTCGCATGCCGTAGTATCTTCTGGTAATACTGGCGCACTCATGGCACTTTCAAAGGTTATCCTTAGAATGCTAAGTTCTATTGAAAGACCTGCCATTGCAGGCATTATTCCAACAGTATCGGGAAAATCAATTTTACTTGATATGGGGGCAAACATTGACTGCTCGGCAAGTATACTAATGCAATTTGCTCTAATGGGTTCAAATTTTGCTAAAATAATACTTGGACTTGATTCGCCTAAAGTTGCTGTCTTAAATGTTGGATCTGAAGAAATAAAAGGTAGTGATACCATTAAACTTGCATCTCAAATGATTAGAGAATGCAAAGATTTAATTAATTTCGTTGGTTACGTCGAAGGTGACGGCATTGTAAAAGGCAGTGTCGACGTTATTGTTACAGATGGTTTTACAGGAAACGTTGCGCTTAAAACAGCAGAAGGTACGGCGAAGTTATGCAGAGAATTTTTAAAACAAAGTTTTGAAAGCTCTATTTTAGCAAAAATTGGTTACTTATTTGCTAAAAAAAGTATCAAAAATACATTTTCTCGCTTGGATCACAGATATTATAACGGTGCGATGTTACTTGGTCTTGACGGAATAGTAGTTAAAAGCCATGGTTCTGCTGATGAAATTGCAAATGCAAATGCTATAGGTGTTGCTGCAAATCTTGCAAAATCAAAAATTAATAGTTTGCTTACAGAAGCATTAGATTCTTCAATAAATATACATGGATTACTAGAGTAGCAAAGTGACAATAGGTTCTATTATAAAAGGTATTGGCGGTTTTCTTCCTGAAAAAATTATGACCAATATAGATCTTGCAAAAGTCGTTGAAACGAATGATGAGTGGATTCAAACCAGAACCGGAATAAAACAGCGTCACATTGCAGAAAAAGAAGTATATGCTTCAGATTTAGGTGCTAAAGCTGCAGAATTTGCATTAAAAGATGCTGGGATTCAAGCTAGCGAAATTGATGCAGTAATTGTAGCAACAACTACTCCTGATCTTACATTTCCTTCAACGGCAACCATTATACAATCAAAAATAGGGGCAAAAAATGCTTTTGCTTTTGATGTTCAGGCAGTTTGCTCTGGTTTTATATATGCACTTACAATTGCTGATGCATTAATTAAAAATAATAATGTTAAAAACGTTTTGGTTATTGGTACTGAAACGATGTCTAAGATTGTTAACTGGGAAGATAGGGCTACATGCGTGCTGTTTGGTGATGGAGCGGGTGCAGTTATTTTATCAGGTTCAAATGATAATACTAAGGGCATTATAGCGTCTGATTTAAGATCGGATGGTGATTATTTAGAGATATTAAGAACTACAGCAAGTTTTTATCAGGATAAAGGTTCAAATTATCTTACCATGAAAGGTACGGAAGTATTTAAGCACGCAGTTGAAAAAATGTCGTCTTCAGTGAGTAAGTGTTTGAATAAAGCTAATTTATCTATTGGTGATGTAGATGTGTTTGTACCTCATCAGGCTAATATCAGAATTATCAATAGCGTAGGAGAAAAACTTGGCATTGATGATTCAAAAGTTATAAAAACTGTTGATCTACATGCAAATACTTCTGCTGCAACCATTCCACTTGCTTTAGATCATGCAAAAAAAGCAGGAATGCTAAAATCAAATCAAAATATTCTCATGACTGCAATTGGTGGCGGTCTTGCATGGGGATCTTTAATCATTAGATCATAATAATAGTTTACTAAAATAGTAGAGTATGATATTTACAAACTAAATTATTTAGTTTTAGGTTATGTTATGCTTATAAACGTTGAAGATACACCAAATCCACAAACACTTAAATTTAATCCAGGCATTGAGGTTACATCATCTCCGATGTCATTCTCATCAAAACAGGATGCAGAGAAATGCAATTTAGCTAAGGAAATATTTGATATAGATGGAATTACTTCTGTTTATTTAGGTGCAGATTTTGTAACAGTAAGCAAAAAGCCAGAAGAAAACTGGACAATCCTTAAGACGCTTATTATAGCAACTATTATGGACTTTTTCACCAAAGGTCAGCAGGTTACTTTCAACGAAGCTAACGAGATTACCAATAACTATAGCGGCGAAGAAGGCGAAATAGTTAAACAAATTGTTGAAATTATTGAAGAAAAAGTAAGACCTGCAGTTGCTCAAGATGGTGGTGATATAGTATTTAGAGGATACGAAGACGGTGTTGTAAAACTTGCCCTTCACGGATCTTGTGCAGGGTGTCCTAGCTCAAGTGTTACACTTAAAAACGGAATAGAAAATATGCTAAAGTATTATGTACCAGAAGTAGTAGCAGTTGAGGCTGTTGAGTAAAAAATGAATTGGACTGCTGAAGGTTTTTTAGATCTAAGAAGTGATTTGCAGCCTGGCTTAATAAACGGATTGAAAGCAATATCAGATAATAATTTACATAAAATTCATATCAGCATACTTGATGGTGGAATGTCTTCTATACAGCTTTATATTATTAGCGTTGAGGATAAAAAATATGTTCTAAGACCATTAAAAACAAAACATAGTTATGATAGCCGAAAAACTGAAGTTACTGCACATAATTATGCCGCAAATCTAGGTTTTGCATCAAAAATTATATTTGAAGACAAAGATTTAAGGTTTTTAATTATAGAATATATTGAAGGAAGGGTTCTAGAACATAAAGATTTTCATGATATAAATATCATAAATAAATTAGGTAATATATTATCACAAATACATAAATTTAAAGGATCACTTAATCAAACTTCTAATAACATCGATAGAGTAGTTAAACATTATACAAGAGCTATTGCAAAAGACGTTGCACACCCATCTTGTGTACATAAATTGTATGAAGAATTTATACAAGAAGGTTATCAAATTATTGAAAATAAGGAAAATATAGTACTGTGCCATAGAGATCTCAACCGTACTAATATTATGTTAGACAAAAATAATGATTTGCAAATTTTAGATTGGACAACTGCAACCTGGGACAATAAATATACTGATCTTGGGTTTTTAGCTGCTGTAAATGGTTTTGATGAAAACAAGAATAAAATATTACTGGGGTCATATTTTGGTAGGAATTGTTCAGATCAAGAATATAGATTACTAAAAAATGCTATTCAAAGGAGTTATTTTGTTACTTCAATAGTTTGGTTTGAATTTTCAGAGTCAGATGAAGATAAATTGATATCAAAAGATAAACGAATTGAATATTTAGATAGGAGATTAAATAGCAAGGATTTAAGGTTAGGGGACTATTATATAAAAAATAACTGTATTGTTTCACCTTTAACAGGAAACCCCTGTGATATTAAAGAAATGGCACTAAGTTTTCTTAAAAGTTATTTAAATTCTAACTCATAACCACAAAGTTTCATGAAAGCTTCTTCGCAGTTTTGTGTATTATATTTTAGCTTTAAATCTGATGCAGTGCCATCATACATAATCTTAGTATTATGAAGAATTACTACTTGATCAGATATTTCCTCAACATCACTAAGAATATGGGAGCTAAATAAAATACTTCCTCCATTTTTGGCATGATTTAGCAATACTTTCTTAAGCTCATACCTGCCCATGGGGTCAAGACCACTTGTTGGCTCATCTAATATCCATAAATTACGGTTAGATAGTACCATGGCTATTAGTCCTAGTTTTTGGGTCATTCCTTTGGAGTATTTGCCAATTCGCGAAGTTAAAAAGTTTTCAGGTAAATTAAAGTCTTTTATAAGTTTGTTTAATTTGTCATTATTTAACTCAACTTTATAAAAAGACAAAACAAAGTTTATATATTCTCTAGCAGTAAGATTCGGATTTGGAGCAAATTTTTCTGGTAAATAGAAAATATCATCTCTTGAACTATAATTTTTATAATCATTATTTTTAATTAAAATACTGCCAGAGTCAGGAAATATAATGCCTAAAATAGATTTAATAATTGTAGTTTTGCCGATGCCATTTAATCCAACTAAAGCACAAATTTGCCCTGATGTAATTGCAAAATTTATATCATCAAGTACTTGTTTATCATAAAAATTCTTATTTAAATTTTTTATATCTAATATTTTATAAGTCATTTATGGTCATTGTTTTTGAGTTAAAGATTTGATTTGGACTAATATCGAATTTTACTTTTTTATCGCCAATTCTATATTCTACAGGTGCGGTGAAAAGACCGTGACCCTGATGTAATGTTAGCATATCTGGCAGATCCATATCATCATTTAGAACTAGCTCAATAGATATTTTTTTAGGCTCAACTTTAAGGATTTTGAATTCATTGTTGCTTTTAGATTTATCTTTACTGGAAATCCTTGAATTATTTATCCAAATCGTCCAGTTTTCAGAATTTATGTACATTATTGATCTTAATGTGATTGTATAGCTCACCTTATTCTTTTTTACTACTTTAGTAGGAGTGTCTGAATCACTCTTAATTTTGGTCATGCCACTGATAAAATTAGATAAAGCAATCAACATTTCATCCTGTTCATCTTTAGTGAACATAAATGAACCTTCCCAAAGCTGTTCTGGTTTGATAACTACCTGATATTCTGAAGTCTGGTTTTTATTATCGGGCGTTTTTGAGTTTTTATTATTTTCTTTTGGCAGTAACCCTTCAAAAATAGGTGGTGTATTTGAAGGTTTGTCTGTTTGCGTCGTCTTAGTTGGTACAGCTTTCGGTGCTGCTATAGTATTAGAGACGGGTAGATCTTGTTGTGGAGATGTAGGTATTATAATATCGTCAATATTTTCATTGGGTTTTGGTGCTAAAGTCGGACTTATAGCTTTTGGTATTTGAATACTAGGCTGAATTTGATCTGCCCTGGTTTCTGGTGTTGAATTCTCTGACTCTGCTTTAGGTGCTATATTGATAACAGTACTTGAAGATCCTGGTGATTTAGGGCTGCTAATAATATTAGATGGTGGCAATTCTTTTGTTATTACAGGCTCAATTATTGCTTTTGGGGTTTCATTAGTAGCAGGCTCGGTAACGGGTAATGAACTTGGAATATTTATAGTCGGAACGCTAATAGAAGGGGAAGTATTACTATTTGTGGTATTGATGTCAGGTAATGAAATTTTAGGAGCTGTTAAGTCGCTAGCAGGGCTGTCTTTAACTGTAACGGGAGCTTGTTGGTTTGGCATAGAAGAATTTGGATTTAAAAGCTCATCAACGTTAATTTCAAGATCGGTATTTTCTGAATTTAATTTGGTAATAACTTCAAGGATCTGGTCGTCTGCATATACCAGATTTAGGCTTATAAAGATTAAAATTATATAAGATAGCCTCATTTATTTATATCCTTTAAGTTCTGCCACCTAACCTGCATGCTTAGCTCAATCATTGATGGATAAAAACCTTTGTTTAGGTTGTCAATTATATCATTAGATAATTCTTTGATCTTAACTATTTTAAAATTATTGTATTTTATATATCCAGGTAGTTGTTCGGTAAATATATCTACAACTTTTAAAGCATATACATCACTTACAGCTGTAAAGTTGATATCCATCACACTTGTTTCAATACCAATAGAACTTTTCTCATCATGTACGGTCATGGAGGGTGGGGATAAATTTACATTTACAGGAGCAGGTAAAAATTTTGATTTATTAAGTTCAGCTATAACTAAACGTGCTTTATCAAAATCAAGTCCGTTTCTTTTAATATTCGTGCCTTTAATTTTTTCCCATATTTTTTTAATTTCCTCAAATTCTCTAATTCTATTTTCTAAATTAGCCATATCTTGCTGTGCATTCATAATTTGAATCCGAAGACTGTTAGCTCTGTTGATTTTTTCATCTTTAGAAAGCGATGCATAATTATATGATGCAAGAGATATTGCTAGTAGCAATAGACAAATAATAAAAAATACCACAGCCTGCAATTTGATCTTGTTATTTTTTAATTGTTTAGGTGTTATATTTGAATTTTTAGCGGCTGCGTTTTTATCACTGTTTAGTTTACTTTTAAGATCTTCTAAATTCATGATTTGGGCCCTCTTAAAGTAATATTAATAGGGATTTGCTGTTTGCTTTCCTGAAAAGTAATTTGCTGATTAATTCTAGTATATTCAACCTGGTACTCTTTAAACTCATTTTCAATATTTTTAACAAAATTATCAAAATTATTGAATAGCTCCTGGTAAGAGTTACCCGTATTAATAAAGCTTACGCTAATAGAGATTTCCAGTGCTGTCATACCTAAAGGATTAGGCGTGGAGGCTTGAGGAACTGTTGAGATATTGTTTGATTTCCACTCAAAACTTCTTATTGTAGCATCCTTTCTAATAGCTTTTTGAACTCTTGATAATATTGCCTTGGGGTTTAGTTTGTCCTCTGTAAGGGTCTTGTATATAGATGTAACTTCTATTATTTTTCTTGATTCGCTTTCATCAATTTTAGTTTCTTTTTTACGGCTATCAATTTCTCTTGCTATATACCCTAATTTTTCTTGATCGGCATCAATCTGATTAGATATCGATTCTGTTGTAATGAAATATAATGCGTATATTGCAAAAATTGTAAAACAAAATAGTGCAGATAATGCTTTGCTTACTTTATGTGTAACATAAAGATTATTTAATAGCCTTGTTTCAGAAGTACTAAAAGGTAAAACTGGTCTTGCATTGCAATACATCATCCCAAACATTACATCGGTAAATTTGTCATTTGGCAGTACCGCGTTTTTAAAACCCATATGTACAGATATTTCATAGGGCGTATAGATATGAAATTCTTTGTTGGTACTTAAAGCAGTTTTTATCGCTGTGCCGCAAATAATAAAAACTTCAATTTTTTCAGTAGATTTAGATGCGCGGGTTAAATATTGTAAAGTGTTTTGAATTTCCTGTTCAAATTGTCCTGCTACAATTTGGTCGTCTTCTATATTCTCTACAGAAATTAAGCGACTAAAAATAATGCGACCATTTTTATAGACTACCTGTCTGATACCGCCAACTTTAGTATGCATTACAAGCATTTGAATGTTAAAGGGTGACTTAACCTTAGGGTAAACTAATTTGCTGACTTTATTAAAAAATACCTCTGATTCTACAGGTACCAATCCAATATGTTTTAGTCTGTTTGGAAGAGCAAGAATTGCCTCTAACCATTCTGTAAGTGGAGGAGCATAAGGAGTTGCAATAAATAAATAGTTCCAGTCTTTTCTACCAGTTTGATTACGATCAATAAAGAGGCTGCCTTTGAGGCTATTGTCTGGAAAATCTCTTTCCAATCTTTTCTTAACCAGACCGCCAATGCTTAAGGCATTTACAGCTGGTAGTGATTGAGGGTTATATGTTTGATCCAAAACATCGATTAAAACATAAACTGGAGTTTGTGGATCGGCTGAAATTATATCTTTTAGGTCATCTAAGTATTTGCTATCTGTATTTGGGAAAAAATTTCGCATTTCCAGTGTATTGCCTTTTCCAAACACTAAAATAGCGCCATAATCGCCAATAACTAATACAAAGAATGACTTTGGCTTAGTAATAAGTATTTTTGGTTCTTTTGGCGCTTTGATATCCATATAGCTCCTTAGGCCATGTACTGTCCACCATTAATAGAAATAGTAGAGCCTGTAATAAATCCAGCATTATCAGATACTAAAAATTCTACAGCTCTTGCTACTTCCTCTGGTGTGCCAAGTCTACCCATTGGGATTTGACTTTTAATATTGGTTAAAACTTCTTCTTTGATGGTAGCAAGCATTTCAGTAGCAATATAACCTGGAGCAATTGCGTTTACTGTAATGTTTTTAACAGCCCCTTCTTTTGCTAGTGCTTTTGTAAAACCGATCATGCCAGCTTTAGCAGCTGAATAGTTTGTTTGTCCTAATTGACCTGATAAAGCATTGATAGAACTGATATTTACAATACGACCAAAATTGTTTTCGCGCATTTTGGTAATTACAGCATGGCACATATTATAACAGGAATATAAATTAGTTTTCATTACAGAATCCCAGTCTTCATATTTAGACTTGTGTAGCATTCCATCTCGGGTGATTCCAGCATTATTAACTAAAATTTCAGGATGATTGCCGTATGTAGCAATAATTTCATTTACTTTTTTGTTGCATTCATCAAAATTTGAAACGTCCCATTTCATAATTCCGATGTCTGTTTCTTGCTTAAATTTTTCAGCACTCGCATCGTCACTGTTATAAGTTGCAATTACAGTATATCCTGCATTTTTAAGTGTTCTGGCAATTTCTTTTCCTATTCCCCTGGTTCCGCCAGTTACTACTGCTATTCTTGACATTTTAAAGTATTTCCCTCCCAATAATTTATTTGTTACCTTTCAATACAAAGTGCAACGCCCATGCCGCCACCAATGCATAATGTAGCTAAGCCCTTTTTAGCATCTCGTTTATTCATTTCGTGGATTAATGTTACTAAAACCCTTGCGCCAGATGCTCCAATTGGATGCCCAATTGCTATTGCACCCCCATTTACGTTGACTTTATTTGCGTCTAAATTTAACTCTTTCATTACGCAAATAGATTGAGCTGCGAAAGCTTCATTAGATTCAATTAAGTCTATTTCGTTTAAATTCCACCCAGCTTTTTCAATAGCTTTTCGTACCGCATAAATTGGTCCTGCACCCATAATTTCAGGCTCAACGCCTGCTTGTGCAAATGACTTAATTTTTGCAAGAACTTTAAGCCCTCTTTTGTCAGCTTCTTCTTTAGTCATTACTAATAGAGCAGCAGCGCCATCATTAATACCTGAAGCGTTTCCTGCAGTTACAGTACCTTCTTTGTCAAATGCTGGTTTTAGTTTTGTAAGACCCTCTAAAGTTGAGCCAAGTCTTGGAAATTCATCCTGATCAAATGTAATATCACCTTTTTTAGATGGAATTACGTAAGGTACTATTTCATCTTTAAACTTTCCTTCTTTAATAGCTTTCTCAGCCTTTAGTTGTGAATTCAATGCAAATTCATCTTGCTCATTTCTTGAAATATTCCATTTTTTTGCAATGTTTTCTGCAGTAATGCCCATCGGATAGTGATGAAAAGCATCAGTAAGCCCATCAAATGCCATGGTATCTATCATTTTTGCGTCACCGAATTTCACGGCTTCTCTAAGCTTAATAGCATGTGGAGCCATACTCATACTTTCCTGCCCACCACAAATAACAATTTTGCTATTGCCATTTTTGATAGAATCAAATGCAAGTCCAACTGACTTTAAACCAGATCCGCATACTATGTTTATAGTCCATGCTGAAACGCTATGATGAAGTCCTGCTTTAATGCATGTTTGTCTTGCGGGATTTTGTCCTTGGGCGGCAGTTAAAACCTGACCCATAATAATTTCATCTACTTCATCATTCTTAAGTGATGCTCTTTTGACTATTTCTTTAACAAGGTGAGCGCCAAGATCACATGCAGCTATGGAAGCTAGTGTTCCGTTAAGAGATCCTACGGCAGTTCGTAATGCCTGAACTATGACCACTTCTGAATTCGACATAATTTATACCAGTGAATTAAATTTTACTATACAATTACAACTTAATTATACTATAAGTACTTGATAATTAAATCAACAGTTTCTAACTATTTTAACTTTATTGAGGTATTTATGTTGAAATTTTTTCTTTTTATTTGTTTCGGAATCATTAGTAATCTCGCTGTAGCAGTTGAATTTAACGATGTTGAAAAAGAAGTGCTAAATGGCAAGCCAGAGAATATTAAGACCGAAGTTGAAACATATAGGGCTGAAGTAAAAAAATTAAACGATACCAAAAAAGAGATATATGAAAAATTGTCGGATGAGGCAAAAGGCGCAATAAATGAAGTTAATAGAAAAAATAAAGAACTTAGAATGCAGCAAAGAGCCGACAGGAAAGCAAAATTAAAAGAAAAATTAGAAAAAAGAAAAGAACATATAGCAGAAAAAGCTGAAGAAAAGAAAGAACATTTGCAAGAAAAACAAGATCAGATTGAAAAGAAAATTGATGAAAAAAAAGAAAACGCTATCGAAAGAATAAAAAAAATTGAAGATAAATTAGAAAGCAAAAACAATAACAGTGCCAAAAATTAATCTGGTAACTTTAACATGAAGCAAATTAAAAATGAAAAAAAATCTTCTAAAGATATTTTTTCTATTGTTAGAGATGCTATTAAAGAGGTCGATCGTGGCCTCTTTTTTATTGCGGATCATAATAAACAGGCATATAACGTTATAAAATCTTTAGAAATGTCAGGATTTATGATAGTTCCTAAAAGCCCCAATGATGACATGCTGGCAGCAGGTAAGGAACGTATAAGTTATGGACTTACATCGTCTAAGGATCTTGTTAAACAAATTTATGAGAGTATGATCAATGTTATATAGTAGCTTAAAATATGTACATATAGTAGCTGCCAGTATTTTAGTTGGCGGACAACTATTTTTAATGATGATATTTCCTAAAATTAAGCATTTGGCTAGCAACATTAATCTGAAAGCTCCAAGATATACTTTATTAGTCGCATTACTTGGTGTAATAGCAACAGGTACTATTTTAGTGGACGTTGCAGGCATGGAGTATAGTGATTTCTGGATTAAACACGCACTAATGGCTTTGGGTCTATATATACCATTAATAGGTATATCTCACAAATTTGTAGATAATAGATTTTTATGGTGGGGATCCTGGTTTTTGCTACAGGTAATAATATTACTTATGGTATTTAAACCTGAGTTTTAATTTTTTAATCAAAGACTGTAAAAGAACCTTGATATACATATGCTGAAGTTGTAGTATAAAGTACATAATTTGCATGTAACAATTAACATAAATATTTAAATAATATGAAAAAAATCTTTTTAGCGTTTACTATATTCGCCTTTTCTAATACTAGCTTTGCGGCTGATTACTCATCACAAGTTAACGCCCAGCTTATCGATCGGATTGATAGAATGGAGCGTGATGTATCTATAATGCAAAAGCAATTTTACAGAACAGGTGATGCCGCGCCATCGAAATTTTCTGGGGGTACCACAGGTATTGCAGGAAATCAGGTAGCTGAAATGGAATCAAGGCTTTCAATGATTGAAGAGCAGCTAAGAGATTTAAACGGAAGAATTGAAGAAGCGCAATTTGTAAGTAAACAGCTTTTAGATAAAGTTGAAATGCTAAGTAAAGATACAGACTTCAGATTTAAGCAGCTTGAGAAAGGTGGAGTAAAACCTGTTGATCTTAATCATTCAGATGGTAGTGCTTTAGATCCAAAGTCTGATATAAATGCAGAACATATGGATTTAAGTGGCAATGATGAAGAAGCATTTGCAAATCAAAAAGGTGAAACGCAATATGCTAAAGGGAAACCTTTAAATGAACAGGTCAATAAATCAGCAAAGCCTGGTGAGCAAAAAGGTGATATTAAGTCAACTGAACTTGATGAGCCATCAGATAAAAAGGCTATGGAAGATGCGGAGAAAAGAAAAAGCTATGATAATATCATTGATATGATCAAAAAATCTGACTTAGATAAAGCGCAACTAGAGCTAGGTAATTTTATTACAAAATATAAAGATGATCCATTAGTTGGTAATGCATATTACTGGCTTGGTGAAGTGCATAGTGCCAAAAAGCAATATGAAAAAGCTGCAATAAATTATCTTAAAGGTTATAAACAATTCTCAAAAGGTAAAAGAGCGCCAGACTCATTACTTAAATTGTCTATTGCATTAGGAAAATTAAATAAAGCACAAGAAGCTTGTTCTACTCTGGATAAACTTAAAGACAGGTTCCCTGATATGAATCCTGATATTAGAAAAAAATCAGAGAAAGAATATAAGCAACTTGGTTGTAAAAAATAAATTTAATAAGCTCGGGAAGATCTTTATCCCGAGCTAAACCTTTATATGATTTTACAAGAATTTAAGAAAATATTTAATAATGAAGTGTTTTTTAAAGACACTAAGTTTGTCATTTGTGTTTCAGGCGGCTGTGATTCAATGGCTATGCTGAACTTAATGAAAGAATTGGTAAATATCGATCAGCTATACGTAGTAACGGTAAATCACAAGCTAAGACCTGAAGCGTTTGAAGAAGCGGAGTTTGTAGCAAAATACTGCAATAATTTAGGTATAAATCATATTACTCTAGAATGGCAGGATGATATGCCGCTTGCTAAAAATCAGGAAGAGGCGAGGGACGGCAGGTACAAGCTAATTTTTGAACATGCAGACAAAATTGAAGCGCCCTATATTTTTACTGCCCATCATTTAGATGATATTATTGAAAATTTCTTTATAAGAGTGGGCAGAGGCAGTGGCTTAAAGGGTATGAATGTATATAAACCTGCTTCAATAACTTCAAAATTTAAATTGATCAGACCATTAATAAACTCTACTAAAAAGCAAATTTTGAATTATTTAGAAGAAAATCAAATAGAATACCGCAATGACCAAAGTAATTTTAGTGATAAATATCTTAGGTCAAGACTTAGAAAATCTTTGGAAAATATGGCTCAAGATTTACCTTCGATAAAAACGACTCTTAAAAATATCAGCGCTGCATATGACTCAGCTGAAGAAAATTATATAAATAAAATCATACATATTGTTGAATTTAAAGGTGCTGCGCAAATTAAAGTAAATAAATGCATATTCCAGACGCTTACCCTAGATGAAAAAAGAAGGCTTATATCGGAAATAATAACTAATCTAAATACTGATAAGCCAGATATTCGCCTTAAAACCCTTGATTCTGTTATAAGTAAAATAAGTTTAAATAAAACGGTTACCGCTGGTAATTTAATATTTAAAAATAGTAAAATGGATATAATGATTTCTAAAGAAATTAGGAAAAAAAATAAAAAACCATCATAACAGCCTTGAAAAATTTAAAACTACACCTAAAATTCATATTGTAGTTGCACTGCATGTCAAATGCCTGTTTAATATAAATATAATAGATTAAAAAATTTGGGTTTATTACAATGAACAACTTTCTTAAAAACTTCCTTATATGGATGCTGCTAATATTTACTCTTGCGGGAGTTTACAATTTTATACAGGGCGGCAGTATATCAGGGTCATATTCATCTTATGCTTTCTCAGATTTTTTAGGTAAAGTTGATGAAGGTCAGGTATCAAGCGTTATAATTCAGGGTCGTACTATTGAAGGCAGAATGGCAGATGGTACAAGATTCTCCACATACGCGCCAGAATACCCAAATCTTGTAGATAAACTTAAATCAAGTAATGTAAGAATTGAAGCTGTGCCAAATGAAAGCAAATTCAATTCTTTATTTGGTATACTACTTTCATGGTTCCCAATATTCCTTTTAATTGGTGTTTGGGTATTCTTCATGAAACAAATGCAAGGCGGTGGCGGTAAAGCTATGGGCTTTGGTAAATCTAAGGCTAAATTACTCTCTGAAAAAGCTAAGGTTACTTTCAGTGATGTAGCTGGTATTGATGAAGCAAAAGAAGAATTAGAAGAAATTGTAGATTTCCTTAAGGATCCGGGTAAATTCCAGGCTCTTGGCGGTAAAATTCCAAAAGGCGTACTTTTAATAGGTTCTCCTGGTACTGGTAAAACTTTATTAGCAAGAGCGATTGCTGGTGAAGCAAATGTACCATTCTTTAGTATTTCTGGTTCTGACTTTGTTGAAATGTTTGTTGGCGTTGGTGCAAGCCGCGTTCGTGACATGTTTGAGCAAGGTAAAAAGAACGCTCCATGTATTATATTTATCGACGAGATTGATGCTGTTGGTAGACACCGTGGTATTGGCTTAGGGGGTGGTAACGACGAAAGAGAGCAAACACTTAACCAGTTACTTGTTGAGATGGACGGCTTTGAAGCAAATGAGGGTGTAATCATTCTTGCTGCAACAAACAGACCAGACGTATTAGACCCTGCGCTTTTAAGACCTGGTCGTTTTGACAGACAAATAGTAGTGCCAGCGCCAGATATTAATGGTAGAGAACAAATTTTAAGTGTTCACATGAAGAAAGTACCGCTCGCGCCAGATGTGGATGCAAGGGTAATAGCAAGAGGTACCCCAGGTTTTTCTGGTGCTGATCTTGCAAATCTTGTGAATGAAGCAGCTCTTATGGCAGCAAGGCGTAATCGTAAGCTTGTTACCATGACTGAGTTTGAAGAAGCTAAAGATAAGGTTATGATGGGTGCGGAAAGAAGGTCGCTAGCTATGACAGAAGATGAGAAAAAGCTTACGGCTTATCATGAAGGCGGTCATGCTATTGTTGCATATTACTCTCCTGCATCTGATCCTATTCATAAGGCAACTATTATTCCAAGGGGAAGAGCTTTAGGTTTAGTAATGAGGCTTCCTGAGAATGACAGATTATCAGTAACCTATGAGAAGCTTAAAGCTGATATTGCTGTTGCTATGGGCGGACGTGTTGCAGAAGAGCTAATATTTGGTACTGAAAAAGTAACAAGCGGCGCATCTTCAGATATTCAGCAAGCAACTCGTATGGCAAGAGCTATGGTAACAGAATGGGGTATGAGTGATAAAGTAGGGCCAATTTTCTTTGGTGGTGATCAGCAAGACGCATACTTAGGGGGTTCAAGCGGAGCTGCTAAGGTTAGAGCAGATGAAACTTCAAAGCTTATTGATGATGAAGTCAAGCTTGTTGTAGAAACTGGTTATGATGTTGCTAAAGACATTTTGTCCAAGAATCTTGATAAACTTCATATGGTAGCAAAAGCACTACTTGATTATGAAACTCTGACAGGTGATGAAATACGTGATCTTATAAATGGTAAGGAAATCATCAGGCAGGATAATGATTATACACCTAAAAAGTCTACATTTGTGACTCGTGATATGGGTGATGATCCGGAGCCACAAGCTACATAATTCACTATAAATAAAATGCCCGGGTTTATCCCGGGTTTTTTATTTGATCGTAACAAAATGTAACCTAAATTAGGCTGAAAAAATAGTGAAATAGAAGTATATTATAAATTAATAATATTTAAAATTTCTTATTTATCAGGTACATAGATGAACTTATTCGGCACAGATGGTATTAGAGGAGTTGCAAATTTTGGTAATTTAAGACCTGACGTTGTCATGAAAGTAGCTGTGGCATTATCTGGCTTGTTGTCACAAAAATCAAGCAGGCAGCATGCTAAAGTAGTAATAGGTAAAGATACAAGGCTATCAGGGTATATGATTGAGAATGCCTTAACAGCAGGATTTATTGCAAGTGGTATTGACGTGTTTTTATTAGGACCAGTCCCAACTCCAGCAGTAGCAATGCTTACAAAATCTATGAGAGCAGACGTTGGTATTATGATTTCAGCATCTCATAATCCATATCAAGATAACGGGATTAAAATTTTTGGACCAGATGGTTATAAAATATCTGATGATTTGCAAAAAGAAGTATCAAGGATAATTGAAAATGATAACTGGGAGATATACCTAGCGGGATCATCTGATCTTGGTAAGGCAAAAAGAATAGATGATGCACACGGAAGATATATAGAGTTTTTAAAAGCAACTCTGCCTAAAAGAATGTCACTAACTGGTATGAAAATAGTTCTGGATGCGGCAAATGGTGCAGCATACTCAGTAGGACCTGTAATTTTATCGGAACTAGGCGCTGATGTTATAGCTATTGGTGATAATCCAAATGGATATAACATAAATGAAAAATGCGGATCAACTTACCCAGGCTTTTTAGTTCAAAAAGTGCTTGAAAATCAAGCTGATATAGGAATTGCTCTAGATGGTGATGCAGATAGAGTAATAATTGTCGATAGCAAAGGTGAAATTATCGATGGAGATAAAATTTTAGCTCTGATTGCTATGAACTGGAAAAAAAACGGAAAGCTTACACAAAACAAAATTGTTACTACTGTGATGGCTAATAAGGCTTTGGAAGACTTCCTAAACGATTACGGTATAGAAGTTATTCGCACTGCCGTAGGCGACAGGTACGTTATGCAGGAAATGCATAACAATAATATAAATTTAGGTGGTGAACAATCTGGTCATATTATTCTCTCAGATTTTGCCTATACAGGTGATGGGTTACTGGCTGCGCTTCAAATATTAAGCGTAATGGTAGAAGCTGGACTTAATAGCCTTGATATTAGCGATTTATTTAAGCCATACCCTCAAATTCTTAAAAATGTAAGGCTTTGTGACACAAATTATGATTCTGCTAAGATATCAGACTTAGTTGACGAAATAACTAAGGAAACTGGCGCTAGGATTTTAGTAAGAAAATCAGGTACTGAGCCATTAATAAGGATTATGGTTGAAGCAGAAAATGAAGAGCTTTTAGGTAGCATTGCTGATAAAATAGAAAATGCTGTAATTAGCTAGGATAGCATTCTTTTGACAGGAATAGTTATTCTAACTCTAGTGCCTATGTTAGGAGTCGAGTGAAACTCTAAATTTCCACCATGTAACTTGGCTAGTTTGATAGAAAGCGGCAAACCAAGCCCTGTTCCTTGTTCTGATTCCCTAAGGAACGCATGGCGTACTTGTCCAAATTCTTCCATAATTACAGGTATATCCTCAGGTTCTACACCTATGCCGTTATCAATAACATCAAAATAGATAAACTTACCTTCTATACCAACTTTAAGATCTATTTTCCCATTATCAGGAGTAAATTTAGCTGAGTTAGAAAGTAAGTTTACAAATATTTGTTTAAGCCTAAGACCATCTGCAAATATAAATCTGATTTTGTTCAAAATCTCATAATTTACAGATATATTTTTAGTTTTTGCCTGATATTCTATTAACTCAATTGCACCTATGATGATTTCCAAAATATCTACACGTTTTTCATAAAGTAAAATAGTTCCTGATTCAGCTCTACTTGTATCTAAAATGTCATTTATCAGCTCAAGCAAATGCTGACCTGCGTTATAAATATAATTAGACGCATTTACGTATTCAGGTTTTAGTGCGCCATGGATTTTTTCTTTAATAATTTCTGCATATCCGCTAATCGTAAATAGGGGAGTTCTGAGTTCGTGACTTACATTTGCTAAGAACTGTGATTTAGCGATATTTGCTTCTTCTGCTTCGGTTTTAGCGATGCGTAATTTTTCTTCAATCTCAATAATTTCACGAATATAGTCCTTAATTTTAGAAAGATGGAGGGCAAAGTTATTGATCTCAAATGTTTGAAACTCAGGAATTTTTACCTCTGTATTACCTTTTGCAATTTCATCTACTACAAAAGACAAGCTAAATAATGGTTTGAAAATTCTATGCTTAAATTCATATAGTACTACCGCAAATAATAATCCCATTATTGCAAACGGAATTACCTGGAGTTTTAGGGTTTCTTTAATATCATTCCAAATTACATTAGGATAATAACCTACGGCTATTATAAAAGGATATTTAGAGGATTTACGCACAATATCGTAATTTATATCATTAAACTTTAAATGTTTTGGAATATGCTTAGAAACGAATTGGTCGATAAAATAATCTCTTGGGATTTTTACACCTTTTGCAGTAGACTGTAATATTATCTCTCCATTTTCAGAAAATATCATATAAGCAACTAAATTAGCATCTACTGCCTTATCAATATACTGAGCTAAACCTTCAATAGATAGTCCTACGTTAATGTATCCAATAATCTCATTAGAAAAGTTCTTGATTGCTTTAAGCGCAGGAATAAGACGTTTCCCAGAGATTATACCATAGGTTTGTCTGTCAAATACAAGTTTACCAGGGTTTTTGTAAGATGTATCGGCTCCTTTGCGGTAGGAAATATCAATCGGCTTCTGATGGTATCCAAACTTACTACTAACAATAATTTTACGGTCAAGTCCAGCCCAGGAGAACGTGGTAATAGCAGGTAAATTTGTAGAGTTACCAACATGCGATTCAAGACTTCTAAATAGTTTAGCAACCTGTGGAATATCAGTATAAATATACTGCATTTGATTTGCTATAAAATCTGTAATGTAGTTAATATAGTCAAAGTTTTGAGTTATTTCCTGATCCAGACCATTTAAATGTAACCTTAAATCATTTTGATACTGAGATTCAAGTTTGTTAAAATTCAGCCAGCTTATCCATGCATAAATAATAATAAGTATTGAGCTTACAATAAATATAAAGTGAAAATAGTCAGATGATAGTGTTTTTTCGGGGCGTTTATACATTATAACTGGTTATTAGGCTGAATTGAGAACGTTTTAAGAATTTTGTAGATTTTTTATATAATTTCAAGAGAAATTTATTCTTTTGATACAGGAATATATCTTGCTGACTTAATATAAAACTTATCCTTGAGTTTATGAGTATATAAATCATGTAGTGGTTTTAAGTCATTCTCTTCAAAAACCTCCACGCCTTTATCATTATCGGCGGTAATTATTAAACCTTCTTCTTTGTTTAAGAAAAGAGTATCGCCAACTTCCATAATTTTATTTGTAAGTAGTTTGCTGCTAGGATCATATATTTTTAACGCTGTTTTTTCTGAAGCAATTAAAACAGTAGAATTATTGCTACCAAAAATATCTTTAAATACCTGATTTACTGAAAAATTTGATGCAGACATTTTAACATTTTCTACATCACGAATTGATAAAAGAGCTGATTTAACAATTTGTTCTCTGATCTGATTTTTGTTGCTATTCTTATGATATAAAAATAATATTCCGTAAATGACGACTAATACAAATAAAGACGTAACAGCTAATGATTTGCTCTGTTTACGTTCCATAGTGTCATTAAATACAGGCGATATATAATTATTGTCCTGTTGTGCGGGATGAGATCTAATTTCTTCAGGTACTGACAGACCTAGCAAATCGCTGTATGCTTTTAAATATGCTGTTGCGTAAACTTTAGCTACAATATTAAATATGTTACCTTCTTCGATAGCCTTAATGTAGCGGCTATTGACTTTAAGCTTTAGGCATACGTCTTCAATCGAAAGACTCTTGTATTCTCTCGTTTTTCTAACTATTTCACCGAATTCCGCGTCGTGACTTTCCATGAACCAATCTTGACGTAAAATTAAAACCATATTTATTTATTAACCTAAATATTTATATTTGTAAAGATATATTGTATTTTTAGTTAAAAATATATATAATGTAACTGCCGCAAGGCTATGGCAATAAACGCTATTCGGAATAGACGTTATGGACCCGGGGGCGGTACCCGGCATCTCCACCAAATAATTTTATGGGGATGAATTAGCTTCGACATGCGTAATAAAGGTGTGGTTTTTGCTCGGTGTGATTAGCCGTGATAAATCAAAAAAGTAAGTGCAAACGATAATAATGCACCTGTAGCTAACTCAGCACTCGCTGCTTAGTTTTCTACGCGGTTAGGGGGCCCCGGGCAACAGAATGCCCCCAAAATCTTGAAGTAATAGCCATTTCATGCTCGCTCATCGCGCACGTACGAAACATATTTACTTTAAATGGTCACGCGTGATCCAGCCGCCACCTAAAACCTTATTTTCATCATACATAACGCAAGCCTGACCAGGGGTTACCGCTCTTTCAGGATCAAACATAGTAACTTTATATTTATTATCGTCAGTTTTACTGATATGGGCATGTGCGCCTTTATGGGTAGAGCGTAATTTTACAAAGCAATCTAAGCCTTCTTCAGGAAAATCTGTAATTCCCAGCCAATTAAGACCAGATATGAAAAAGTTTTTGCTTTTAAGATCATCTTCACTTCCGACAATTACTTTCTTGTTTTCAGCGTCAATTTTCACTACATATAGCGGATTTGCTGCTGCTATACCAAGACCTTTTCTTTGACCTATTGTGTAGTTAATAATTCCTGTATGCCTGCCTAATACTTTGCCTTCCATATCTACAATATCACCTGCATCTAATGCGCCAGGTCTTAGTTTAGATATAACGGATGCATAATCCCCATTTGGTACAAAACAAATATCCTGACTATCACTTTTATTAGCAACATCAAGTCCAAAGCGAGCTGCATGTTCTCTGGTTTCGGTTTTATTCATATGTCCAAGTGGGAAAAACGTATAATTTAGCTGCTCTTTAGTGGTTGCAAACAAAAAGTAACTTTGATCTTTTGTTTCGTCATTTCCTTTAAGTAATACGGGTTCATTATTTATATAGGTTTTTTGTATATAATGACCAGTAGCAAGCCCGTCAGCTCCTAAATCTTTAGCAACCTTCAATAAGTCACGAAATTTAACAGATTGATTACATTTAACACATGGAATGGGGGTTTCGCCATTCATATAACTATCAGCAAATTCTTCAATAACAGACTCTTTAAAAAGGCTTTCGTAGTTTAAAACATAGTGTGGAAAGCCTATTTTATCTGCAACGTTTTTTGCATCGTAAATATCCTGCCCTGCGCAGCAGGCACCTTTTTTCTCGAGAGTTACGGCAAGGTCATATAGCTGCAGTGTTACGCCAATTACCTGATAACCAGCTTCATGCAGCAGGGCTGCAACAACTGAGCTGTCAACGCCTCCAGACATGGCGACGATAATTTTGGTATCACGAATAGGTTTAGTTAGATGAGGGGCTGTAAGCATTTTTACTGAAGTTATTATAAAATTCTGGTTAATTTGCAGTAGTTTTTATAATAACTTAGTAAAAAAGTCAAGTATATATTATTTACGAGATAACAGATCTTTAATCGTATAAGTAGCAACTTGTGATATTTCAGTATTGTTACACACTATGCTTGTTAAATTTGGCATAGGTAATGTATTGCATGTAACTTTTTGATTATTTGATATTTTTTCGTAATCACGACTAGGTATATTAACAGAAAAAGAACGTTCACCTGATTTAAAAGTAACCCAGTATCTGTCACCATTTTTTTTAGATTCTGTAATTGTTATGTTATCAGTTATCGATAATAAAATTTCAACGTCACCGTTTATTAAACCTATATTATCGATAATAGTTGCAGCATTTGCGAGTTTAAAGCTTAATATACCTGCTAAGATAAAAAGAATTTTTGATATTTTATTCATTTATAACCTCACTACATATGAACCGTTTTTAGTACCCTGCTCAATATCTTTATGAGCTTTAGGAATTTCATTGAATTTATATTCATTTACATGTGGTTTGATAGCGCCTTTTCTTATTAAATCGAAGACATCTTCACATGCAATTAAAAGCTCTAGTCTATAGAATCTATAGACTTCAAGCCTTGTTCTTGTGACGTATGCGCATTTTTTATCCAGTTTTGACAAGTCAAGTATTGGCGCTGTACCTGCTGTATCACCACAAGATACAACAATACCCAGGTAGTTTAGACAATCTATAGATTTTGATATAAAATCACCACCGATAAGGTCAAAAATAACGTCTACGCCAATCCCATTTGTAAATTTCAAAGTTTCATCTACAAAATTTGTTGATGAAGTGTCTATAACGTGTATACAGCCGTTTTCCTGGGCAAAGCTTACTTTGTCAGGTGAATTAACAGTACCTATAACTTTTATATTATGCGAAGTTGCCATCTGACATAAAATGTGACCTACTCCTCCAGCAGCGCCATGAACAAGTATAGTCTGCCCTTCGCGAAGTCTTACAACGCGTCTCAGTAAATAATGGGCAGTCAAGGCTTTAGAAAAGCATCCTGCCAATATTAAATCATCAATATCGTCGGGAATTACAACGCAGTATTTGAAATCTATATTGCGCTTTTCGGTATATGCTCCATAAGGTGCTGTAGCATATGCAATTCGCATGCCTTCTTTTAAGTCAGGGAACTTATTTTCAGATGAAATCTTGCTGATTACGCCTATCCCCTCGCTACCAAGTAAAAGAGGGAAATCTGCCTGATAAACACCTGTACGTAATAAAATGTCAGAGTAATTTATTGAAATAAATTTTTGGTCAATTGTTACTTCATTACCCTTAGCTTCTGTTATAGAAGGTGTTGATATTTCGAAGTTTTCAACCCCGCCAGGGGCTTTGAGTATTATGGATTTAGACATTTACATTTCCTAAAGTATTCACATTCATTCTATAACTTAAAAATTTTTTTTCAAATTTTATCTTATTGATAAATAATGATTTTTGAATTTTTTTTAAAAATAAATTTTTTTGTATCTTTTTTGACAATAAATCTAAATAATTGATATATATGAAAAAAGATGATAATCGTATAAATTGTATTCAGGTAAAAATATTATATGTATCAGTTGTGTCTGGGGTATAAAATATAGCCTATGGCATAAAATTATATAATATTTTAACTTATTTGACGTCCAGGGTAATTGGATGGTAAAATTATTAATAAAATGTTAACTTAAGTTTTAAATGTAAGGTAAGAATCATGTCATCAAGCGCTAATAAAGTTAATGAAACCCCTAGAGAAAAATATGATCGTTTAGAGGCATTAAGAGAAGAATATTTAGATATTTATGGTCCAATGGAACCAGAAGTAAATAAAGAATTGAAATACTTTGGGAATACTTCAAAAGAAAATAAATTAAAATCGGCTCCGCAACTTGCAAACAAAGTTTATGACTTTACAACTGGATTGCGAAAATTAATTGAATGTAACACAGGAATTGTAAATGTGTTAAATACTAAAGATGATCCTGAAAATAAATCAGCTGCAGCGATAAGACAGAATGAAATCAATACTTTTAAAAGAATAATGACTGATGTATTTTACTTTATGGCTGAGTTTAAAGTAAATGATTTTGCTAAAGAAGGAAATAAACTCATAGCAAAACAGCAAGCTAAATTAGTTAAGGAGAAATTGAAAGAATCTAAAAAAGCAGAAAAAGCCGAGAACAAAAGAGCAAAAGAAGAAGCCAAGAAAGAAGTGAAGAAAGGTAGAGTATTATAATTTTAGGTTATCAATTCTACATTTATAATGCAAAAATATAAAATAGTGTTTGTGTTAATATATTTAGATAAAGTATAATATCTAAGTATATTAACACTTTTGTATTTTTAATTTAGGCTGAATTTGGTATGGAAGACTCTTCAAATGAAGATAAATTTTTAGAAAAAAAAGATTTAGTGCCTATCAAATCTCAAAAAAAATTAATGCCTGTTTTTATTGACGATATTAGTCATGTTGAAGTTAATATTAAAGGGCAGAAGTATAAAATGCCTGAAGTGCTAGATGCACTTGAAAAAGGTAATGCAGAATTTGCCGAAAAAGTTCTAGAGGAACTTACCGAATATGTTGAAAATCAGATTGCTGAAGCTCCCAATCGTGATTTTAAAAGCCCACAAAAATATGAAGAAATCCAGCAAAAATTAAGATCACTGCCATCTGTTGATAATTTCAAATGGGAAGCAGGAAGACCGACAGGTCAAAAATATATGGAAGTTATTAAAGAAATGATGCTTGCCATGGGTCAGGATTTTGCAGAAAAAGAACAAGAATTAGAAATGGATATAAAATCCTTAAATGAAGATGCATTAGAGCAGCTTCAGGATGAGATAGATGATCTTGACAAAGCCCCACTTATGGTTTTGCTTCAAAAACTTTTTGGCATTCCGTCTGCTAAGAATAAAGGCAGAGATGTTAAAATGGTTGAACCAAAGCTCCATATTCGTATTTTTAAGGAAGCTGTTTTACTGCTTGGCAAACTTGCCTGCGTGCTTGGATTTAAAAACTTTGGTAAAAGCTTTAAAGTGTTTTTGCTGAATCAAATGCTTGCCAGGCTTGAAGGTTTGCTAAACATGCTTGATAAAAGGGGTTATAAAGGTCCCTTAAAAGAGTTGCTTGAAAAATTGCGTGATAAAATTAAGTCATTAATTCAGGCTGAAAGAAACGATATAGCTCTAAGAAAGCCAAAACTTAAACACGAATTAGAAGATAAATCAAGCAAGGATAATGAAACTGCAAATCGCGATGAAGCAAGTAAGCAGGATGAAAAGAAAACAGAGGAAAAACAATCAGAAGATAAAAAAGATGAAGCTAAAAAACTAGAAGAGCTAAAAGAAGAAGCTAAAAAAGAGCAGGCTAAACAAGAAGAAAGTAAAGGAATGCTAGGTGTTTTTGATAAAATTGGGGATGCTATACAATCCTTAAATCCATTTGAATCAAATAAAAATGTTAATAGTTTACCTTCGGAGGTTGACAGGGGGCTTGCACAAGTTTTAGGTTCAGATAGAATCGATACTAATACCAATAGTCTTCCTAGTCATTTTGATCCAAGGTCACAAAATCCTACTAGTCAGATTGAAAATCAAAAAGAGAATAACCATCAACATGGTGAAAACAAGGGCGATCATCATAGCAGACCAAACTGGATTCAGGATGGTAGTAATAGTCAATCTCCTGAAAATTCTGGTCACGATCACCACGGTCATCACCATGGTCATGGGCATAATAACCATCATAATCATGGTCACTCAAATAATTCCATAAATAACAATAATTTGAATCCATCAAATCAAGTTAGGAATAATAAACCAGCTCTTGAAGACAATGCGAGTAATTTAAATAATATGAAAGCTGATAAGAAAATTAACAATGCAAATTTATATGGTAATGTTCAAAATTATTCCGTAAGTCCATTAAATTCTCCAAATGAATCACCAGGAAAAAATAAAGGAATTAATTTGAGAAATAACTAACCCAATATCTCTTCTTCAAACCTCTTCCCATAAAGCTTATTTGCAAGCGGTACTCCTGTAGGGGAGGTGATGTTTACTTCAGTAACATAATTACCAATCATATCAATACCCGCGAGCAATATGTCATTTTCTTTTAAAAACATACCTATTTTATTACACATTTCAAGTTGCCTGCTTGTTAAATTGTAAGGATGCGGTGTTGCACCCCTTGCAGTGTTTGCTCTAATCTCACCCTCTAAAGGTACTCGGATAAAACTGGTCATAATTTTATCAAAGGACATTATTATCCGTACGTCACCTTGTGTTATTTCAGGTAAAAACTCCTGAATAATTAAATAGTCACCATAAATTTTTTGATAGTCTAAAAAGTCATTTGAAGTTTCAAAAATTTTTACCCCTTCACCTGCATGACCATATAAAGGTTTAATAATACACTTATGATCTTTTTTAAATTTTATAGCCTCATCTAATGATGCAGTAATAAGCGTCTTCGGCATAAAATCTTTAAAATAAACAGGTATTATTTTTTCAGGGTGAGAGGTAATCACAGAAGGTTTGTTATAAATTTTAACCTTATGCTCAATAGTTTTAAGCATATAGCAGGATGTTAAATAATCCATATTATATGGCGGATCATGCCTGATAAAAATGCTATCTGCTTGCTCTAAATTAATGGTTTTTGTAACTAAACATTTAAAGCTATTTTGTTCAAAAATATATTTGCTAATAGTTGCTTTTAAGCTGCCATCAAAAAATATATCTTTAGGCGTATAGCACCATACGTCGTGTGACTTTTCTAAGTGACGGATAAATAGTATAGATGTATCAGTTACAAAGTTAAGCTTAGATGGATGGTCAATTTGAAATAAAATAAGTTTTGTCATGGTATAAAATAAGCAGACCTAAAATAAAGGTCTGCTTTGAATAAAATTAATCATCAAAACTGTCAAATTCTTCTACGATGCCGCTTTCATCGACTGGCATGCCTGTGCGTGATGACACTGGAGCAGAAATTGGTCTTGAGTTTACAGGTGCTGAAATTTCACGTGATTTAATTGGCTCAATTTTGTGATTTTTGTATGTTGTATCAACCACGCCATTATGATCGCGGTTATATTCAACCTGTTCTGGGGTGTCATTTAATCTGTCTTTAATTTTAACATGACTGATAACTTTTTTTACGAACCTAACTCTTGATGCAACTGAGTTGACTAACTCAAGTTCTTTCGGAGTTCTTGCAATACCAATGATATAAACTACGCCTTTAATGGTCTCGATATTAAAGTTTACAGATTTGATATTTTGATTAAAAAGTAGCTTGGTTTTAATATTGGTTGTAATCCATGTGTCTTTGCTATATTCGCCAATATTAAATCTATCACGGTCATCAACTTCTATTTCGTTAATTACCTCACGAACACCGTTCTGATTCCATGCGATTCTGACGGCTTCCATTCTATCTTCAGGATTACGTACTACACCTGTAAGTAATACTTTTCCTTCCGATACTTTAACATTTACCCTGCTAAATAGGCTGTTAATATCTTTGCGTAATAAATCGTTATGGATTTTTGTTCGAATAGCAAAATCATCTACGGAACTTCCAACTGTTTTATCTTTATTGAGAACTACGCCAGTTGTTGCAGAAGTAGCAGCAACCAGACCAAAGCAGCCAGATAATGTAATGACAGCAAATAATAATGAAATAAGTTTTAACATATTTTTCCCAAATTCTATTTAAATGGCTTTTCTTCGCCCCTAATTATTCTTTTAAAATTGCTAGCATGTTTTACTAGCACCAGGGATGATATCACAAAACAAAAAATTGGCAAATCTTCACTGGTAAACATTGTAATAGCATATACTGGCGATAATGCAGCCGCAACTATAGCTGATAAAGATGATATACGTGAAAGATAGAATACAATAATCCAGGTTCCTATTGTTGTTAATCCTAATATAGGATTTATATATAAAAGTACAAAAGCAGATGTTGCAACGCCTTTTCCGCCTTTAAACTTAAGCCAAATAGGAAACATGTGACCTATAATCGCAGCAAATCCAGATAGATAGACATCGTAGGGATGATATTTAAAAAGTATCTGAGTTATAAGTATGGCAATCACGCCTTTTATTCCATCCAATAATAAGGTAAGTAGTGCCGATTTTTTACCAACTGTTCTTAAGACATTTGTAGTGCCAATATTACCTGAGCCTTCTTTGCGGATGTCTTTGCCTGCAAAAACTCTGGCAATTATAAGACCAAAGGGTATTGATCCTATTAAATAGGAATATAAAAATATAATATACTGATCCATTATTTCTCCATTACATATATACCAGGGGCGTTATACAAAGAATTGGAATCTATGTATTTTTTAGTAAGCGCTTTTTCCATGGTTTTAGAATATTTATTATTCCATTCGCTGTAATCTGTCCACCATGATTTTTTATGATATTCAGCATTTTCTAACCATTTTTCAGTATTGGCGCTATATTTATTGTTTACATATATACCGTATTTCTGCCTTGACGGGTGGTTTACAACACTTCCTACATGACCTGATTCAGATAAAATAAACCTGATATTCTTCTTATGAGTTTTGGTAATTTCGTATGAACTTTGCCATGGCACGATATGGTCTTCTTTTGCAGCCATAAAATACATCGGTATGTTTATGTCCAAAATATTTATTGGAACATTATCAATCTTGATTTTATTTGGCTTAATCAGATTATTCTTTAGATACATTTCTCTTAAGTAAAAGCTATGAAAAGCTGCTGGTACTCTTGTAGCATCGGCATTCCAGTATAGCAAATCAAAGGCAGATGGATTTTTGCCAAGCATATAATTATTTACCACATTGCTCCAAATCATATCATTAGCTCTGAGTAAGTTAAAGGTCATGCTCATGTCACTTGCATCATGATAGCCCAGCCTTTCCATTTTAGCTTCCATTGCCTCTATTTGTTCTTCGTCAATAAATACACCTAAATCACCTGGATCGGTGAAGTCTATTAAGGTAGTTAGAAAAGCTGCGGAAGATATGATATTGCTTTGTTCATTCGCAGTAAGATAAGCAAGACTTGTCGCAAGTAAAGTGCCACCAATGCAATATCCAATTACCGAAACTTTTTTAGAATGTGAAAACTCCTGCGCTTTTAAGATATTCTCACAAATATCAAGAACATAATCGTCAAAGCCAGTATTTTTTAATTTAGCATCGGGATTTACCCATGAAACAATATAAACCTGATATCCTTCCTCAAGCAACCAATTAACAAATGAATTTTTAGGCTGCAAATCAAGAATATAATATTTATTAATGCATGGAGGCACAATGACAATTGGCTCTGCCTTCACTTCCTTAGTTTTAGGATAATAGCAAATTAGCTCTGATATATCAGTCTTTTTAACGATTCTTCCTGGTGTTGTAGCAATATTTTCACCAACTTTAAAAGCGTTCATATCAACAGAGCTTATTTTTGGGAGCTTAGATTCAACAACATCTTTATATAACTTATCTAAGCCTTCAATTAAATTATCTGCATTGGAATCAATTACTTCTCTGAGTACCGCAGGATTAGTGCATACAAAATTTGATGGCGAAAAAGCGTCAGTAATTTGCCGTACATAAAACTCAACCTTTTTTTTATTTTTAGGATCCTGAGGCATATTATCATTAATAATATCATTCATCCATTCGGACGTCATAAGATATGTTTGTTTTAAATAATCGAAATACACATTTTTATCCCATGCAGGATCTTGAAACCTTGCATCTTTGTCCTGAGCTTTATAAATATCGTCTAACTCTTCGCCTTTAAATTTGTTAACCACGTTATTTAAAATTTTCATGTGATTACTATACCAATCCTCATTGATTTTCATAAATTTTTCAGGGTTTGAGATAATGCCGTTCCAGAATTCTGTTACAAGATTGAAAGGATTGTTGTTGGCATAATTTGGATAATTATCCTTAACCTTATTCATATAATCATTGAGGAGTTTAGGATAGTTGGTTGCTATGTTAAAAAGATTTTCTGTAAGCTTTTCGTAAGATTTTTTTTCTGCCATGATAATTATAGATTTTGAATAATATATGAATATCTACTTTTAATAGTAGGTCATATGTTTGCTCGTAAGTCAAGCGATTGATATATAAAGATTTAAGAAAATCATTGACTTTATGTAAAAATTGCTATAGAAGAATTGGAAAACTTTTGATATTCGCTAGAGGAAATCATGAAACGTACATTCCAACCAAGTAAAATCGTTCGTAAACGTCGTCACGGCTTTAGACATAGAATGTCTACAGTAGGTGGTAGAAAAGTAATCAGCAACCGCAGATCTAAAGGACGCAAAAAATTAAGTGCGTAGTTTTTCTGCTTTAACGGGTGATAATAATTTTAAAGCCATAAAGTTCAAAGCAAAAAAAATACACTCTCAAAATTTTATAATGTGCGCTAGGCTTTCAAAGTCTGGCGCTTTTTGTCTTGGTGTAATTACCTCCAGAAAATTGGGTAACGCAGTAAAACGTAACAAGATAAGAAGGCGCATTAAAGCTGCCCTACATGATATTCTAAGGTCATTTGAATTGCCTTTGGACATAGTTATTATTCCAAGAGCTATAATTTTTAGTAAGCCATATCAAGAAATAGAGGCAGAACTTCAAAATCTGGTATCAAGTTTTTATGAAAAACAATAACTTAGCATACTATTTATTTTTACCTCCTTTATTACTTTACAGATACATAATTTCGCCTATAATCCCTAGATCATGTAGGTTTAAACCATCCTGCTCATGTTATATGATTGAAGCTATAAGGATCCATGGTTTTTATGGATTATACTTGGGTTTAAAGAGGCTAATTAAATGCCATCCTTTTGCACCATGGGGCTTTGATCCTGTTCCTGAGTATAGGGATAAAATGGAAAAGAAAAATGGAAAATATAAAAAGCATAATTAAAACATTTGTAGTTGCGGCTCTTGTCGTATTGGGTGTGTATTATTTTTTAGGTAAAAATAATACTGCTATTGAACAGCAAAATAACGTTGAACTTGTGAAGCCTGAGGTTGCTATTGAAGCTTCAAAAAATCATAGAATTCATGTTGTTACTCCTAAATTCAAAGGCTCAATAGACTTAAAAGGAATCAAATTTGATGATTTGACTTTACTTGAGTATCATGAAGAAGCCAGTAAAGAGAGTCCGAAAGTAAAACTATTAAACCCAAATAATACAGAAATCGGTTATTTTTCTAATTTCGGCTGGTTATCTAATGATAGTAGTGTGAAACTCCCTAATGCTGAAACAATATGGCGTGCAGACAGCCACAATCTTACTCCTGATAATGACGTTGATCTTACCTGGGATAACGGTGAAGGTTTACATTTCCACGTTAAAATTGAAGTTGATGACGACTATATGTTTTCTGTTACTCAAACTGTAAAAAATAACTCTGCCAAAGACGTTGTTGTTATGCCTTATGGTTTAGTCAGTAAAATGGTGAAAAACAAAGTAGATTCTTCAGCGATACTTCATGAAGGTCCTGTTGGCTTGTTTAATGGCATTTTAAATGAAATGGCATATGAAAAGCTAAAAGATGAAGTAAAAGTTGACCACCGTAATAATAGCAAAGGCTGGCTTGGTATTTCAGATAAATACTGGCTGACTACTGTTGTACCAGATTCAAGATATGCTTTTGATGCAAGTTATAACTACAAAATTGTAAATGGAATTGACAGATTCCAGGTAGATTTTTTAGGTCAAAAGATAGCGCTAAATAAGGGCGCGTCTACAAATTATATAACACATTTTTATGCTGGTACAAAAAGTATCAATATATTAGATGAATACGAAAGAACATTAGGTATAGATAAATTTGATCATGCTATTGATTTTGGTTGGTTATATTTTCTAACAAAGCCATTCTTTGTGGCGCTTCAGTTTATCTATAAATATACATATAATTTTGGTATAGCAATTTTAGTATTTACAGTACTTATTAAGCTTATAATGCTTCCGCTTGCGAATAAGTCATATGCTTCTATTACCAAAATGAAAGAGCTTAATCCTGTAGTAGCAAGGCTTAAGGAAAAGTATAAAGATGACAAGATGCGCTTTAACTATGAGCTTATGCAGCTTTATAAAAGAGAGAAAATTAATCCTCTTTCTGGGTGCGTACCAATTATAATTCAAATTCCTGTATTCTTTGCATTATATAAAGTTTTATATATTACAATTGAAATGAGACATGCTCCATTTTTTGGCTGGATCCAGGATTTATCTGCACCAGATCCAACGTCAATTCTCAATTTCTTTGGCTTAGCGCCATGGGCAGCGCCAAGCTTCCTTTCGATTGGTATATTGCCGATATTAATGGGTATTTCAATGTATGCTCAGCAAAGGCTGAATCCTGAACCTGCAGATCCTGTTCAGGCTCAAATCAGCAAGTTTATGCCGCTTGTATTTACTGTTATGTTCTACAATTTCCCATCAGGTTTGGTGCTTTATTGGGTATGGAACAATATACTTTCAATACTACAGCAGCTTTATGTTCAAAAAAGAGTTAAAAAAGAGCTAAATAGATTCTAATGGAATTAACAGTACAAGAAGTAGAAAAATTGTTTAGTAGCCCTTGTGAATTCGTTGCAGGGGCGCAAAACTTATCGCAAGTGCCTGACTTAAATGGGCTGCCTGAAGTTGCTTTTGTTGGTAGATCTAATGTTGGTAAATCCAGTATTATTAATAGTTTGGTAAATCGCAAAAGCCTTGTTAGAGTTTCATCTAACCCAGGGTGTACCAGACAAATGAACTTTTTTAATTTAAATAACAAATTAATTCTGGTTGATCTGCCAGGCTATGGATTTGCAAAAATTTCTAAGAAAGAATCGCATGAATGGAATAATACAATCACGCGCTATTTAAAAGGTAGACGCGAAATGCAAAAAGTTTTTGTATTAGTAGATTCAAGGCACGGGCTTAAAGATACAGATAGACAAATTTTCAGATTCCTGGATGATTCTGCTATGTCATATCATCTGGTACTTACAAAATCAGATAAGACCAATTCTAATGATTTACAAAAAGTACAAGATCAAATAAAATCCGAAATGAGTAAATTTACAGCGCTCTATCCTGAAATGCTTGTAACAAGTGTTCATGATAGTGCGTCGATCATGGAGCTACGAAATGAGATTGCTAAAGCATCCTTCCGTTATTGCAAATAATATTCATAAGCCAAAAGCTTACAATAACGAATTTAATATATTAAGTGAGGCAATACCTTACATTAAATTATATGAAGGGCAAACAATGGTTATTAGCTTTGATGAGGCTATGTTAGAGAGCCATGAAATAATGCAGTCATTTGCACAAGATTTAGTATTACTTAAAAATGCTGGAATTAATCCTATTATAGTACACGGCGCTTGTTCTAATATTAAAATTTTCTGTGATAAAAATAATTATCCTATTGCTGAAACAGATGGTGTAATAAACGCAGATACTCAGAATATTGATATAGTTGAAATGGTTGCTCTACTTATTAATAAGAAAATTGTAAGCTATATTAATAATAATGATGGCTTAGCAGTTGGTGTTTCTGGAAAAGATGCTCGTTTAATTGAAGCAAAAAAGGTTCGCTCAAGCACTTCCAAAAAGGTCAATAATGTTGAAATATTTGCCAGTTCTCTTAATGGAGAGGTTTTGGCTATCCATCCTGATTTATTATCATGTACAGATGAATCTGACTTAATCCCAGTAATTGCCTCTATTGGCTTTAACGACAATCATCCAACATTATATTTAAATCATGATAGCGTTGCATCTATGATTTCTTCAAGTATATCAGCTTCTAAAGTAATATATTTAACAGAAGAAAATATTTTTTTAGATGATGAAAGCAATGTGATTGAGGAAATTTCGTCAGTTCAGGCTAAAAATGCTATAACACCGAAGCAAAACTTACGTGTTAAAAACAAAATTAAATCAGCTATAGAAGCAGTAGAGGGTTTTACTGAATCTGCGCATTTCTTAAGTTCAAGTGTTGAGCATGGGCTAATTTTTGAAGTATTGTCTGACAATAGACCCGGAACTGTAATTTATCCTTGTAATGTTTAATTATGAATAATTCTATATATCGTGGTGATTCTTTATTATTAGTTATTTCTTCACCCTCTGGTGCTGGAAAGTCTACGCTTTGTAAACGTTTGCTTGAAGAAGATGGTTTAATTAAAATGTCTATTTCAGTAACTACAAGACCAAAGCGTCCTTCCGAGCAAGATGGCGTTGACTATTATTTCGTTGATAAGCCTCAATTTGAAAACATGGTAGATAATAGCGAGCTTATGGAATATGCGCGGGTATTTGATTATTCTTATGGTACCCCTAAAATGACAGTAGAGAAACATTTACAAAATGGCTATGACGTTTTATTTGATGTTGACTGGCAAGGTGCAGCGCAGCTTAGAGGATACTCCAGAGATAACTTAGTAAGTATATTTATATTGCCACCATCTATGGATGAGCTTGAAAACCGTCTCCGTAAAAGAGGGCAGGACAGTGAAGAAGTGATAATGAAACGTATGAAAAAAGCTAAATCTGAGATCAGTCACTTTAATGAATATGACTATGTGGTAGTTAATGAAAATGTAGAAGATACGCTATATTTGATTCGTAATATTATCAAAGTAGAGCGCATGAAAAGAAGACGTACTCCTAAAATTGATGAATTCGCACTACAGTTATGCAACTAGTTACTGTTTTTTTAAGTATCGCTATAATTATTTCAGTCTATGCAGGTCTGGCTGTTGCGCCTGTTTATGGGATAATGAGTGTCTTGATTATAATTAAGCAAAAACTCTGGAATGCTATTAAAAATATAAAAATTTACCAAAATACTATATTTATAGTATCTGTATATCTGATTATTTGCCTGGCATTTAATGTAAATCATGCCTCTATTAAAACATTTATTGCAACTATTTTAGTAGCTTTGATGGTAAGACCGCTTCTTAAAGAGACTATAAATACTAAATATGTTGTAATTGCATTTATAATATACGTTGCTTTAGCATTTATTGAAATTACATCTAAAGGCGCGGTAACTAATATATTTAGAACATATTTTACTAAAGTTTACAGACCATTTATTTTAGATGATTTAAACCGTGCTATGACATTTGGTAGTTTGTTATTATGGCCTTTAATAGGGTATTTATATGAAAAAAGTAAGTTTTATAGCAGTATACTTTATATTGCATTTATAATGTTGCTTGCTTCATCAGATTCTGCAACTTCACTTATAGCTGCAATTGTGTCAGGTATGGGTTTTTACTTATGTAGATTTAAGTTTATACAAAAAGCTTTTATACCAGTAACTATATTAGGATCTATTGCTTTTCCAGTTATTATGTGGAATATTTCAGCATCAGATAATATTATGCTGACTGTAAAGTTAAGATTAGATATTTGGCAGGGATTGATTTTGCATATGATGCAAAATTTACCAGATTTTATATTAGGCAGAGGTTTTGATAGTAGCAGAAATATTTATGAAACTTATAAAGTTTTAGTACCACTACATCCTCATAACCATATTTTACAAATTATATATGAAACCGGAGTTGTTGGGCTTGGACTATATTTTATTTTAATATCTAAGTTAATTCACAAATATAAACATGATCATATATTTTGCTCTATGTTTATAACATATTATTTTATATCACTTGTGTCATACGGCATTTGGCAGAGTTGGTGGTTAGCTGCGCAAGTATTTGCATTTATTCTGTATTATAGCGGCAAGAAAAATGCAGTATAACTTACTTCAAAATAGTAATATTAAAATAAGTAATTTAGGTTTAGGATGCGCAAGTTTTTGGGCAAATAAACTCTATAGTTTTGAAAACGCGAGAAAAATAGTTGATACGGCTATTAATAATGGCGTCAATTACTTTGATACAGGTCATAGCTACGCAGAAGGCAGTGCTGAGATTAGGCTTGGAAATATTATTAAAAACTATCCTCGAGATAGTTTAGTGATATCTACTAAAGTAGGTTCCTATCATAAAGATGGAAAAATTCTGCTAAATTTTGAATATGATTTTTTAGAAAAACAGTTAGATGAAAGTCTCAAGGTCCTGCATTTAGATTATATAGATATATTATATCTACATGGACCTAACGAGCTTAATGAAGATATGATAAAGTTTTTACATTTAGCAAAAGAGAAAGGAAAATTAAGGCTGGGTGGTATAAACTCATTTAATAGTAATGTAATTAATGAATGTATAAAACTAGATTTTATAGATGTTTACATGCTAGATTATAACATTGTAAATCCACTGAAAATTAAGCACTTTAATGATATAAAAGTAAAGGGCAGAGATATAATTGCAGCAGCACCCCTTGCTAGTAACTACATTGACAAAAAATTTTTAAGAATAAATTCCATAGCATCGTTCTGGTATATACTTAGAGCGTATTTAATAAGAAAATTAGAGCTGGAGAAAGCTAAAAAATTGCAGAAATTTTTTGATAAATATCCAGAATTTACACCGCAATCTATAGCGCTTAAATTTGTAATTAATAATCCTAATATTACAAGTAGTGTAATTGGCACTACAAAAGAAAAACATTTGCTAGAAAATATAGAGAGTTGTAATATAAACCTTCCAGAAGAATTAATTTTAAAATTTATAGAGATTGAGAATGAATATAAGCTTGAGAACATGGTTAATAGCGGCATGCCTTATGGCGTTTGCCATGATAATGTATAATGGTTTTGAATATGTAGATCCTAAAAATATCATTACATCAAATAAAGGTAAGTTATTACCAGAATATGAATTTACTGATATGGAAACGAAATATAAAGTTCCTACAAGTGAACTACCTAAAACCGCAATTTATTATATATTTTCACCAACATGTAAATATTGTATAAAGCAGCATTATTACATTGAAAAACTAAGAGAAAAGCTTCCTGATATAAATCATATCGGAATTTCTTGGTATAAGAATGATGAAGCATCAGAAAGATGGGTAAATCAGCATGCAAAAGGCTTATTTGATCAGGTCTTATTTATGCATTCTGAGGAATTACCATATAGCCTTGATATATACGGTATTCCACATACTTTAATTGTGATTAACAGACAAATTGAGTTTCAAAGTGTAGGATTACTTCAAAATGCGACTATTAATAATCATATTATACCTTTGTTTCAGCCAAAATAGTTTTGCGGATAATGGATTTAAAATTAAGCAGCAGCTTAGATGTATAACCTGTAATGGTCAGTCCATTTTAGAATCGGAAACAGACTCGGCCAGAAAAATGCGTACTCAGGTTGATGAATTAATAAAAAATGGCAAAAGTGAAGCTGAGATTTTAAATATAATGCGTGAAAAATACGGCGATTTTGTAGTATTTGCACCAAAAATGGATATAAATAATCTTTTTGTTTGGCTAGTTCCATTCATTCTATTATTATTAGGTACTATATATTTTTGGAAACTATCAAAACAATCGCTGGATAAAAATGTCTGATTTATTTAACAATAACACACCACGTAAAACTACTTCAAAAACTGTAAATACTTATACCGCTAAAGATATTGAGGTTTTAGAAGGATTAGAAGCTGTTAGAAAAAGACCAGGCATGTATATTGGCGGTACAGATGAAAAGGGTCTTGAGCATTTGGTTGTAGAAGTTTTCGATAACTGTATGGATGAGGCAATTGCAGGCTATGCAACATATATTAACATTCATATTAGCGAAAATCAGACAGTTACGATTTCAGATAATGGTCGCGGTATTCCAGTAGATCCGCATCCTAAGTTTCCTGATAAATCAGCGCTTGAAGTAATTTTAACAACTCTTCACTCAGGCGGAAAATTCTCAAATAAAGCTTACCAAACATCGGGTGGTCTTCATGGTGTTGGTATTTCAGTTGTGAATGCACTATCTGAAAAATTAGTGGTAAGAGTAAAGCGTGATGGTAAGACATGGGTACAGGAATATAGCAAAGGTCATGCAGTAACCGAAATAAAAGCAGAAAAACCAGCTAAAAAAGAAACAGGCACAACTATCGAATTTTTACCTGATTTTGAAATATTTAAATCAGTTAGATTTAATGTAAAATCATTATACAATTTTGCAAAAGCTAAGGCCTATTTATACAGAGGCGTGATTGTTAACTGGTCATGTGATGAATCACTAATAAGTCCATCAAGTAACATTAGCAGTAAGGCGACATTCCATTACCCAAGTGGTCTTAAGGAGTATTTGCTTGATTACTTTGAAAGCAAAACATCAGTTGTGGGTGGAGAATTTTTTGATGGAAATGTTAACCTTCCAGATGGTGTTAGTAAAATTGAGTGGGCAGTAGGCTGGGGCGAAGTTAAGGAAAATTTCATCAGATCATATACCAATACTATTTATACGCCACTTGGCGGTACACATGAGCAGGGCTTTAAACAAGGGCTGCTTAAAAGCTTAAAAGCCTATGCTGAGATGATAAACAATAAAAAGGCAGCAAATATATCTGTAGAAGATTTAGATGATGATGTATGCGCATTAGTATCGGTATTCATTCCAGAGCCACAATTTCAAGGGCAAACAAAAGAAAAGTTAATTAATCCTGAACTTGCTAAAATTGTTGAAAATGCAATTAAAAACGCTTTTGATTTATGGCTTGCTACCTATAAAACTGCTGCTAACCAGCTATTAGAATTTTTCGTTGCTAAAGCAGAAGAAAGGCTAAACCGTAAAAAGCAAAAAGATATTAATCGTAAATCTATGACCCAGCGTCTTAGACTTCCTGGTAAGCTTGCAGATTGTTCCAGAAGTGCCAGGGAAGGCACAGAGCTTTTCTTGGTAGAGGGTGATTCTGCGGGCGGTTCTGCTAAGCAAGCAAGAAGCCGTGAAACACAGGCGATTCTACCTCTTCGTGGTAAGATATTAAACGTTGCTAGCTCTTCTAAAGATAAAATCTATGGTAATCAGGAGCTTGCAGATATTGTAGTTGCTCTTGGTACGGGTAGGGGTAAAGACTTCAAGCTAGATAGCCTTAGATATGACAAAATTATTATCATGACAGATGCTGACGTTGATGGTGCGCATATTGCTTCACTCCTTATGACATTTTTCTTCCTAGAAATGAACCCGCTGATTAGGAATGGGCATTTGTATTTGGCAATGCCGCCACTTTATAGAATAAACCACGGTACAACAGTTTATTACGCGCGTGATGACAAAGACAAAGACGAAATCATAAAAAAGCTCCCTAAAAATAAGGGAAATATAGAAATGGGAAGGTTTAAGGGGCTAGGTGAGATGACGCCAGAGCAATTAAAATCTACCACTATGGATCCTACAAAGCGTAATCTAATTAAAGTAACGATCGAAAACTATGGTGAAGTATCTGAGTTTATTGACAATTTAATGGGTAAAAAACCAGAAATGCGCTTTAAATTTATTTCTGAAGCTATCCAAAACCATATGGACTTTATTAAAGACAATATCGATGTTTAATTTGAAAGCTGTCAAAGCATAGATTGTTATGGTAGTAATAATGGTACATTCTAGATAGTAGTGCAACGATTTATTAATAAGTTAGGGATTAATTTTTGAGGGTTGAGGAAGCCCAGGATTTTTCTGGGTGTGGTGTTGAGATGGTTTTGAATCATTAGATGGTCTCCA